>Ga0307507_10000498_pt1 | contig 82993 bp, 75 predicted proteins | sample 7_EM_MG_FD_207223 | JGI IMG/M metagenome (GOLD analysis project Ga0307507, IMG submission 207223) | Populus trichocarpa ectomycorrhiza microbial communities from riparian zone in the Pacific Northwest, United States - 7_EM | ecosystem: Host-associated > Plants > Roots > Unclassified | place...
TGCACGAGTTCTACGACGGGCCGATCTTCATCCCCACCGACACGCACCCGCTCACCGGAAAGAAGCTGCCGGTGGTCATGGGCCACGAGTTCTCCGGTGTCGTCGCTGAGGTAGGCAAGGGCGTAACCGACGTCCGCGAAGGCGACCACGTCACCATCGAACCGATCTACCGCTGCGGTGAATGCCGCGCGTGCAAGTCCGGCCGCTACAACGTGTGCAGCCTGATCGGCTTCCACGGGCTGATGGCCGACGGCGGGATGGCCGAGTTCACGGTGGTCCCCCGCGACCAGGTCCACCACCTGCCCGACAGCGTCCCGGTCGAGCTGGGTGCGCTCGTCGAGCCGATGTCGGTGGCCTACCACGCGGCGCGGATCAGCGAGGTCGGCGATCAAGGCCGGGCGCTGATCTACGGGGCCGGCCCGATCGGCATCGGGCTGTGGTTCGCCCTGCGCGGGCTCGGGCTGACCGAGATCGACGTCGTCGAGCCGTCGGAGACCCGGCGCAAGTCCATCGAGGCGCTGGGCGCGCGGACGCTCGACCCGATCACCGAGGACGTCCCGGCGTTGATCGCCGATCGCACGAACGGCGACGGCGTGGACGCGGCATTCGACGCCGCCGGCGTCGAGCCCGCGATCGCCTCGGCGCTGGAGTGCGTCGGCGAACACCGGCCGCTGGTCAGCGTCGCGATCTACGACAAGCCGATGACCACGCCGCTGATCAACCTGGTCCTGCGCGAACGGCGGATCCAGGGAACGCTCTGCTACACCTCGGAGGACTACCGGGCGGTCATCGACCTGATGAGCCGCGGGCACTACGACACCACGGGCTGGGTGGACACGGTCCCGCTGTCCGGCGTCATCGAGCAGGGCTTCGAGGAACTGCGCGCGGGCCGGAAGATGAAGCTGCTGGTCGACCCGACCGCGTGACGACGTCCGGGAAAGAGGGGGTGCGGCCGATGGCCGCACCCCCTCTTTCCCTGCGTCACTTCAGGCGGCGGATCGAGTGCTCCTCCACGTACTCCGAGAGCCCCGCGGCGCCGAACTCGCGGCCGATGCCGCTCTGCTTGATGCCGCCGAACGGCATCCGCAGGTCCAGCGAGTCGAACGAGTGGGTGTTGATGAACGTGCTGCCCGCTTCGATCCGGCGAGCCATCGCGAGCCCGCGGTCGGGGTCCGAGGTCCACACCGACGAGCCGAGGCCGTACTCGCCGTCGTTGGCCCAGGCGACGACCTGCTCTTCGTCGTCGTAGGCGATGAGCGGGACGAGCGGGCCGAACTGCTCCTCGCACGACACCGGCGCGGTGTGCTCGACGTCGCGAACCACGTGCGGCAGCACGTAATAGCCGTTGTCCCACGAAGACGCGTCCAGCTTGCGGCCGAGCTGGACCAGCTTCGCCGAGGAGTTGCGGGTCCGGTCCAGCAGGTCGAGGACCTTCTTGTACTGGGCCTCGTTGTTCAGCGGTCCGAAGCTCGCCTCCGGGTCCAGACCGTGGCCGACGGCGTACTGGTCGACCCGCTCGCACATCGCGTCGGCGAAACGGTCGTACATCCCCCGCGGGACGTAGATCCGCTTGACGGCGAAGCAGATCTGGCCGGTGCGGGTGTAGACGCCCTTGAGCATGCGGTCGAGCGCGGCGTCGATGTCCGCGTCGTCCAGCACGATGGCGGGGTCGTTGCCGCCCAGTTCCAGGGTGACGTTCTTGATCGTCGACGCGGTCGCTTCGACGACCTTCTGCGCGGTGGCGGTGCCGCCGGTGAAGCCGATCTTGCGGACGAGCGGGTGGCTGCACAGGGCCGCGCCGACGTCACCTTCGCCGTGCACGACGTTGAGCACGCCGGGCGGCAGGATCGCGGCGATCTTCTGCAACGCCAGCGTCAACGCACCCGGTGCGAAGGGCGACGGCTTGAGCACGATGGTGTTGCCGGTCGCCAGGGCCGGGGCGAGCTTCATCATCGTGAGGACGACCGGCATGTTCCACGGCACGATCGCCGCCACCACGCCGCGGGGCACCTTCTCGACGCTGATGAAGCTCTGCTCGTCGTCGAACTGGACGGGGCGGAAGAACTCCTCGACGAGGCTCGCGGTGTGCTGGAGCACGCCGGTGCCGAGGCCGAAGTCGGTCTGGGCCTCCCACAGCACGCCACCGTGCTCGCGGACCAGCCGCGGGGCGAGCTCTTCACCGCTGCCGGCGAGGATGTCCGCGGCGTCCAGCAGCTTCTGCACGCGCTCGGCGGCCGGGGTGTCGCGCCAGCCGGGGTAGGCGGCGTGCGCGGCGCGGACGGCGCGGTCCACGTCGGCGGCCGTGCCGACGGCCACCCGGGCGACGACCTCGTCGAGGTGGCCCGGGTCGTGGACGTCCCGCAGGTCTGCGGCGGCGGTCTCCCCGCCGATCAGGTGCCCGATCTGCGGTACAGCGATCTGGGTGGTCATGCGGAATGCCCTTTCGTGACTGAACGACTCTGTTCGCCATCTCGGCGTTCAACATTTCAGCGACGACCGTCGCGAAAACGTCGTGCGTGCCATACTGACGCCGGGAACGATCTGTGTCAAACCAGCGTCGGCCGCCCGCCAAGTGGCACACTGGGACACCGGTTCACGGAGGTGGTTGGTGAAGGCCCGGTCTTTGGTGTTCGACCTGTTCGGCGACTATCTGCGCTACCGCGGCGGGGAGGTGCGGCTGCGGCACCTGGTCGCCCTGATGGCCTGCTTCGACATCCCGGAGCCGACCGTCCGCGTCGTTGCCACCAGGCTGCGCAAGGAAGGCTGGCTCAGCAGCCGCCGCGAAGGCCGGGAGACGATCTACGCCCTGACCGAGACCGCCTGGGAGCTGCTCGACGAGGGCCGCGACCGGATCTTCAACCGCGCTCGCGGCCCCTGGGACGGGCAGTGGCACATGGTCATCTACTCGGTACCGGAAGCCGAGCGCGCCCTGCGGGAGCAGCTGCGCAAGAAGCTCGCCTGGTTCGGCTTCGGGCCGTTGTCGGCGTCGGTGTGGCTGAGCCCGCACGACCGGGCCGGCGACGTGCTCAAGGCCTTCACCGACGAGCCGTCCGTGCGGCTGGACGTCTTCCGATCGCAGTCGAAAGGGCCTGCCGAGGACCGCGACATCGCGAGCCGGGCCTGGGACCTGGGCGAGCTCGACCGCGACTACGTCGAGCTCCTGCACGACCTGCGCCCGCGCCTGGCCCGCTACCGGTCGGGTTCCCTACACGGCGCGCACGCCCTGGCCGAGCGGATGCGCCTCATCTACGACTACCGCCACTTCCCGTTCCGCGACCCGGATCTGCCGCCCGAGCTGCTGCCGGAGGGCTGGCACGGCCGCCAGGCCCACGACGTGTTCCTCGAGGCCCACGGCCTGCTGAGGCGCGCCGCCGAGGCGCACGTCGACGAGCTCATCGAGGCGGCCGGGACGTCGGCCGAAAAGGCGGTCTGACGCTCAAAGCGCGTCATTTTCTAGACGACCGTCGCATCTGTGTTGTACGTTTGAAGAGTGACGCACCGAGCCGGTGCGCGCAACACTCGACGTGGAGCGTGGTGCGGATGTCAACGCCGACGGGTTCAGCCCACAGATCCGGTCTGGTCGTGGTGGCCCTGTGCTTCCTGACGATCGTCTTCGACGGCTACGACCTGATCGTCTACGGCTCGGCTGTCCCGAGCCTGCTGGCCGAACCCGGCTGGCACCTCGGCCCGGCCCAGGCCGGGGCCATCGGCAGCTACGCACTGGCCGGGATGCTGATCGGCGCCCTGGGCGCCGGCGCGCTGACCGACCTGCTCGGCCGTCGCCGCATCATGTTGGCGGGCATCACCTGGTTCTCGCTGATGATGATCGGCTGCGCGGTCGCTCCCGGCCCCGAACTGCTCGGCGTGCTCCGGTTCCTGGCCGGGCTTGGCCTCGGCGGCGTCATCCCCAGCGCGATCGCCCTGACCGTCGAGTACGCCCCGAAGGCCCGCCGCCAGCTCTACAACGCGCTGATGTTCGTCGGCTACTCCGTCGGTGGTGTCTTGGCCGCGGTCCTGGCCCTGGCCTTGGCCGCCGAGTACGGATGGCGGCCGCTGATGGCGATCGGCGCGGCCCCGCTGCTGATCGTGCTGCCCTTGGCGTGGCGGTTCCTGCCGGAGTCGGTGGGCTACCTGGTTGCCAAGGGCCGTGACGAAGACGCGATCGCGGTCGCCCACCGCTACGGGATCGACCTCGCCGCCTTGCGCGGCGAACTGGCGGCCACGGCACCCGGGGTCCGGGCGTTGTTCCGGCGCGGCACGCTCGCGGCGACCCTGCTGTTCGGCGCGGCGAGCTTCTGCGGCCTGCTGCTGGTCTACGGCCTCAACACCTGGCTGCCCCAGCTGATGCGTCAGGCCGGCTACCCGCTCGGCTCGGCGCTGACCTTCCTGCTGGTGCTCAACCTCGGCGCCATCGTCGGCGCGGTCGCCGCGTCGCTGCTGGCCGACCGGTTCGGACCCAAGCCGGTCACCGTCGCGGCGTTCCTGCTCGCCACCGTCTGCCTGCTCCTGCTCAGCCAGCGCCTCGCCAGCGGCGTGCTGTTCGGCGCGGTCGCGCTGGCCGGGCTCGGCAGTGTCGGCACCCAGATCCTCGTCAACGGCTACGTGGCCGTGCACTACCCGGCGCGGATCCGGGCCACCGGACTCGGCTGGGCGCTCGGTGTCGGCCGGGCCGGTGCCATCGTGGGGCCGCTGTTCGGCGGCTGGGTGCTGGCGTCGGGCATCGGCTTCGAGTGGAACTTCTACGGCTTCGCCGTTCCGGCGCTCGCGGGTGCGCTGCTGATCGGTCTCGTACCGAAAGCGAGACGCGCCGGCGAGCACGCCCCCACCCACGAACTGACCAAGGAGGAGACGACAGCATGACCACGACCGACCTTCCGGAGCTCACGGCCGAGGAGAAGGCCCAGCTCGACGAGCTGTACGCGGCGTTCGACGCGGCCCACATGACTCCACTGTGGACACAGATCGGCGGCCTGATGCCGACCAGCCCCCGCCCGGACGCCGTCCCGGCGCTGTGGCCGTGGTCGACGCTGCTGCCGCTTGCGGAACGGGCGGGCGAACTGGTCCCGGTCGGCCGCGGCGGCGAGCGCCGGGCGATCGCGTTGCGCAACCCGGGCTTGCCCGGAACCCCTTATGCCACCCCGACGTTGTGGGCGGCGATCCAGTACCTCGGCCCGAAGGAAGAAGCACCGGCGCACCGGCACACGCAGACGGCGTTCCGGTTCGTGGTCGAAGGCGAGGGCGTCTGGACCAATGTGGAGGGTGACCCGGTCGCGATGCGCCGCGGCGACTTGCTGCTGACCCCGGGCATGCACTTCCACGAACACCACAACACCACCGATCACCCGATGGCCTGGATCGACGGCCTCGACATCCCGCTGATCCACTACCTCGACGCCGGGTTCTTCGAGTTCGGCCCAGACGTCCTCGCGACGAAGGACACTCCCCCGGTCTCCCGCAACGAGCGGCTCTGGGCACACCCCGGCCTGACCCCGATCGGCGCCCCTCCGACGAAGGCTTCGCCCTTGAAGGCCTACCGCTGGGAGCACACCGACGCCGCACTGCGCGCGCAACTGGAACTCGAAGACGAGGGCCACCCCGGCGTCGTCGAACCCGGCCACGCGGTCGTCCGCTTCACCAACCCGGCCACGGCCGGGGACTGCCTCTCCACCATGCGCTGCGAGATGCACCGGCTCCGCGCCGGCACCACCACCGGCGCGGTCCGCACCGCCGGCTCGGCCGTGTGGCAGGTCTTCGACGGTACCGGCGAGGTCCGAATCGGCGAGCAGAGCTACACCGTCGGCAAGGGCGACCTGTTCGCCGTGCCGTCCTGGGCTCCGCTGTCCTTCCGCACCGAGTCCGGCCTCGACGCCTTCCGGTTCTCCGACGACCCCGTCTTCGAGGCCCTCGGCCTCGCCCGCACGGCCCGTGAGGAGGCTTCCTCGTGAAGCTCGCGACCATCCGCACCACCACCGGCACCGCCGCCGTCCGCGTCGACGACGACACCGCCGTCGAACTCGGCGCCCCCGACCTGGGCGCGTTCCTGGCCCGCCCGGACTGGAAGACCGCGGCCGAGCAGGCCGACGGACCCCGCCATGACGTCGCGGGGCTCGACTACGCACCCCTGGTCCCCCGGCCGGAGAAGATCTTCTGCGTCGGGCTCAACTACCGCACCCACATCCTCGAGATGGGCCGCGAACTTCCCGAGTTCCCGGCGCTCTTCGCGAAGTTCGCCCGCTCGCTCGTCGGCGCCCACGATCCCGTCGTGCTGCCTGCGGGCTCGACGCAGGTCGACTGGGAGGCCGAACTCGGTGTCATCGTCGGGGCCGAGGTCCGGCACGCCACCCCGGAACAGGCGGCCGCGGCGATCGCCGGCTACACCGTGGTCAACGACGTGACCGCCCGCGACTTCCAGTACCGGTCCGTGGAATGGCTGCAGGGCAAGACGTTCGAGCGCAGCACCCCGGTCGGGCCGTGGCTGGTGACCGACGCAGAGCCCGGCGAGATCAGCTGCGTCGTCGACGGCGACGTCGTGCAGAAGGCCGACACCCACGACCTCGTCTTCGGACCGGCCGAGCTCGTCGCCTACATCTCGCAGATCATCACGCTCGTCCCGGGCGACATCATCGCCACCGGCACCCCCGGCGGCGTCGGCCACGCCCGCAAGCCCGCCCGCTACCTCGGCGAAGGCGCCGAACTGGTGACGCGAGTCGAGGGCGTCGGCGAACTGCGCAACACCACGGTCAAGGAGTCCTGATGCGCGTCGCCGTCGCCGGAGGCGGCCCCGGTGGGCTGTTCTTCGCCACACTGATCCGGCGGGCCGACCCGTCGATCGAGGTCACCGTCTTCGAACGCAACCGCGCCGATGACACGTTCGGGTTCGGCGTCGTGTTCTCCGACCGCACCCTGGCCGGGATCCACGAAGCCGATCCGGTGCTGCGGGAGGCGCTCGCCGAGCACGGCCGGCACTGGGACGAGATCGAAGTCCGGCTCAAGGGCGAACGGATCCGCTGCGGCGGCAACGGAATGGCCGCGATCGTCCGCAAGACGCTGTTGGCGCTGATGCAGGCACGGGCCCGCGACGCCGGCGCGGACCTGCGGTTCGCCACCGAGGTCACCCTCGACGATCTCGCGGACTACGACCTGGTGGTCGCCGCGGACGGGTCCGGGTCGAAGATCCGCGAACAGCTCGACACCCAGAACCTCGATGCCGCCGTCGAAACCGCGACGGCGAAGTTCATCTGGTTCGGCACCGACTACCTCTTCGACGGCCTGACCTTCGTGCACGAGCGCAGCCCGGACGGCGTCTTCGCCGTGCACGGTTACCCGATCTCGGACGAGGTGTCGACGTTCATCGTCGAGACCGACGAGGCGTCCTGGCGCCGCGCGGGGCTCGACGAGTTCGACACCACCCAGCCGCCGGGCGTCAGCGACCTCGTGTCGAAGGACTACCTCAAGAAGCTCTTCGCCGAGCAGATCGACGGACACCGCCTGCTGACCAACAACTCCCGGTGGGGCAACTTCCGCACCCGCCGGACCCGGCGCTGGCACACCCTCTCCCCGCGCCCGGTGGTCCTGCTCGGCGACGCCGTGCACACCGCGCACTTCTCGGTCGGCTCCGGCACGAAGATGGCGATGGAAGACGCCATGGCGCTCTCCCGCGCCCTGGCCGGGCACCCGGACGACCTCGCCGCCGCGCTGGCCGACTACGAGGAGGCCGCGCAGCCGTCCGTGCGCAAGATCCAGGACTCCGCCCGGCCCAGCCTCGCCTGGTGGGAGCACTTCGGCCAGTACCACGACGTGTTCGAGCCGTGGCAGTTCGCGTACCACTTCCTCTCCCGCAGCATCACCGACGCGCGGCTCGCCCGCCGAGCCCCGGACTTCGTCGGGGCCAGCCACGCCGGCTGGGTGCGCGAACACGGCGCCGAGCCCCTCGAGACGCCGTTCTCCGCGGGATCTTGGTCCACTTCGGGTCGCCTGGTCGACGTCGAGTTCGCCGCGGACGGCACACCGGCAGCCGTGGCCGGCCTGCCGCTGTCGAGCACGCCGCTCGACGGTGCGTGGGGTGCGGCGATCGCCGCACCCGACACCGAAGCCGGACTCGACGCGGTGTACGAGCACCTGAGCCGGCTCGGCGATCCGGTGCTCGTCGCCGTCCACAGTGGAACACCGCTGACCCGGACGCTGGTGTGCGAACGGGCCCGCATGGTCCACGGGATCCCGGCCCTGCTGATCGATCCCGCCTTCGACCGCGACCAGGCCCTCACCACCGTCCTGTCCGGGCGCGCCGACCTCGTCGGCGGTGCCGCATGACCGCGACCCTGCCGGACACCGGCCTCGACCCGCTGTTCGCGCCGCGCGGCATCGCGGTGGTCGGAGCGTCCCGCTCGCCCGGCAAGCTCGGGGCGACGATGGCCCGCTCCCTCGCGCCCTTCGCCACGCGCGGCGGATACCTCGCCCTGGTCAACGGGCGGGACGAGACGATGCACGCGAGCATCGAGGCCGCCGCGAGTGCCGGCCCGGTGGACCTGGCGATGGTGTGCGTGCCCGCGGCCGCGGTGGCCGGCGTCGTCGCCGAGGCCGCCGCGGCCGGGGTCCGCGCGGCCGTCGTCTGCGGCGGCGGGTTCGCCGAAGCGGGCGGGCCGGGCATCGGCTACCAGCAGGACCTCGCCAACGTCGTCGCCCGCACCGGGATTCGCGTGCTCGGCCCGAACACCAGCGGGTTCCTCGCCCCGCACGCCGGGGTGACGGCCAGCTTCGTCCCGGGCGTCACCCAGGTGCGCCCGGGCCGGGTCGCGGTCGTGGCGGCCAGCGGGGGCGTCAACCACGCCGTGGCGTTCCTGCTCACCGAGGCCGGGCACGGCATCAGCGTCGCCGTCGGCCTCGGCAACGGCGTCGACGTCACCGCTCCGGACGTCCTCGACCACCTCGCCGAGGACACCGATACCGGCGCGGTCGCGCTGCACGTCGAGTCCGTGGCCGACGGTCCCCGGCTGGTCGGCGCCGTCCGCCGGCTGACCCGCCGAAAACCGGTGGTCGCGCTGGTCGTCGGCCGCAACGACGTCGGCGAGTTCGCCGCCTCCCACACCGGCGCGCTCGCGACGTCGTGGCGCACCACCCGCGCCGCGCTCGCGCAGGCCGGCGCGGTGCTCGTCGATGACGAACGCGAGCTCGTGGACGCTGTCGGGGCGCTGTCGGTCGTGCGGGCACGAGTGTCCGCGGCCCCGGGCGTCGGCGTGGTCACCGCACAGGCGGGGCCTGGTTTGCTGCTGCTGGACGACCTCCGCGGACGGCGGGCCCGGATCCCGGAGCTGACCGACGGCACCCAAGCGCGTCTGGCGGAGTTGTTGCCGCCGTTGACGTTCCAGCGCAATCCCGTCGACACCGGCCGTCCCGGACCCGAGCTGGGCGAGATCCTCGCGACGGTCGCCGCCGACCCCGGCGTCGACGTGATCGCCGGCTACGCGCTGCACGAGCCCGACGCAGTCGATCTGGTCGACGCCGTCCGCCAGGGGCGCACGCCGGACGTGCCGATCGTGCTCGGCCTGGGCGGCTGTGGTGACCAGGTCGGCGCGGACCGGCGGGCCCTGCTCGACGCCGGCGTCGCGGTCGCCACCGATGCCCGCGGAGTCGCCGCCGCCACCGCAGCGCTGCTTGCCGACGCTCGGGCGCACGTCGCCGCGGACGACGTCGAGCAGCACGTCGTGCCCACGGGCATCCGCAGCGCTCATGACGAAAACCAGGCGAAGGACCTGCTCGACCAGCTCGGCATCACGACCATGCCCCGGCGGGCTTGCGAAGACCGCAACGACGCCCGTGCCGCGCTGCGTGAACTCGGCGGTCCCGTCGCCGTGAAGATCCTCGACGCCGAGGTGCTGCACAAAACCGAGATCGGCGGTGTCCACCTGGGCGTGAAGTCCGCCGAAGACCTCGAAACCGCCCTCGACGCTCTGGACGCCGCCGGTGCACGCCGCTACCTGGTCGAGGCCATGGCGCCGTCCGGAGTAGACCTGGTGCTCGGCGCCCGGCGCGACCCGGTGTTCGGCCCGGTCGTCCTGCTCGGTCTCGGCGGCACCACCGCCGAGGCCCTCGCCGACGTCGCGATCCGTCTCGCCCCGGTCGGGGCGGCCCCGGCCGCCGGCATGGCCGATGAACTGGCCGGACGTGCGCTGCTGCACGGCTGGCGCGGCGGCCCCGCCGTCGACCTCGATCGGCTCGGCGCCATGGTCGCCGCGGTGGGGGCGGTGCTTGTCGCCAACCCGGGGATCGGGGAGATCGAGATCAATCCGCTTCGGCTGACCCGCGACGGCCTCGTCGCGCTGGACGCTGTGCTCATCACCAGGGAGGCCGACGATGCCCAGCCCGATCAGTGACCACACCGTGCCCTGGCCCGCCACCGAAGCGGACCGGTTCGCCGCCGCCGGTTACTGGGCGGGCCTCCCCCTCGGCGAACTCCTGCGCGAGGTGGCCGGGCGGACACCGGACGCGCCCGCGCTGATCGACGCCGCCGACGGCACCCGGCTCACGCACGCGGAACTCGCCGAACGCGCCGACGCCGCGGCCGTGCGGCTGCTCGACCTCGGCCTGGCTCCCGGGCACCGGATGCTCGTCCAGCTCGGCAACGGCTGGGAGTTCGTCGTCCTCACGCTGGCCTGCCTCCGGGCCTGCATCGTGCCGGTGATGGCCCTGCCCGCGCACCGGCGCACGGAGCTGACCTACCTGGCCCGGCACGCGGAGGCGACGGCCATCGCCGTGCCCGACCGGCTCCGCGACTTCGACCACCAATCCCTCGCCCACGAACTCGCACCGGCCGTCCACGAGGTGACCGGCGAGGCCTGGAACGTGCTCGTCGCCGGGGACGACCTCGCACCCGGCAGCGTCGACCTGCGCGCCCTCTGCGGCCCGGCCACCGATCCCGCCGCCGACCGGACCCGGCTCGCCGCGGTGTCCCTGAACAGCCGTGACGTCGCGGTGTTCCTGCTGTCCGGCGGCACCACCGGCCTGCCCAAGCTGATCGCCCGCACCCACGACGACTACGCCTACAACGCCCGCGCGTCCGCCGAAGTTTGTGGGTTCGGGCCGGACACGAGCTATCTGGTCAGCTTGCCCGCCGGGCACAACTTCCCACTGGCCTGCCCCGGCATCCTCGGCGCGCTGCTCTCCGGCGGCCGGGTCGTCACGCTGCCGTCGCCGGAACCCGTGCGGGCCTTCGCGACCATCGCGGCCGAAGGCGTCACCCACACCGCCGTCGTCCCCGCGGTCGCCGCCCGGTGGCTCGAGCACGCCGCGGAGAACGGCGCCGAACTGACGTCGCTGCGCGTCCTTCAGGTCGGCGGGGCCCGGCTGGCCGACAACCTGGCGCGGAAGATCAAGCCCGCGCTCGGAGCGACGCTGCAGCAAGTGTTCGGGATGGCCGAAGGACTCCTGAACTACACCCGCCTCGACGACAGCGACGACGTCATCTGCACCACCCAAGGCAGGCCGATGTCCCCCGACGACGAGGTGCGCCTGGTCGACGAACTCGACCACGACGTCGCGCCCGGTGAGCCCGGCTCACTGCTGACCCGCGGCCCCTACACCCCGCGCGGCTACTACAAAGCGGCCGAGCAGAACGCCCGCGCCTTCACCACCGACGGCTGGTACCGCTCCGGCGACATCTGCCGCATGACCCCCGACGGCAACCTGATCGTCGAAGGCCGGGACAAGGACATGATCAACCGCGGTGGCGAGAAGATCTCCGCCGAAGAGGTCGAGAACCTGGTCTACCAGCTGCCCGCGGTCAGCCAGGTCGCCGCCGTCGCCATGCCCGACGACATCCTCGGCGAACGCGTCTGCCTCTACGTCGTCACGAAGCCCGGCACCACGGTGAGCCTCGAAGAGATCCGGGCGTCGATGGAAACCATCGGCGTGGCCCGGTTCAAACTGCCCGAGCACCTCGTCCTGGTCGAGGAGCTGCAATCCACGAAAGTCGGCAAGATCGACAAGAAGGCACTGCGAGCTGACATCACCGAGCGGCTCACCGCGCAGGGAGCCACGGCATGACGACCCGCCACGACACCACCGCGACCCTGCCGTGGATGCGCGAAGGCACCGAACACCTTCTGCGCGTCGCGGACAAGCTCGACGACGTCACCGCGCCGAGCCGCTTGCCCGGCTGGACCTGCGCTCACGTCCTCGGCCACGTCGCCCGCAACGCCGAGGCCCTCACCCGGCTGGCCACCTGGGCCCGGACCGGCGTCGAGACGCCGATGTACGCCGACTCCGGTCAGCGTGCCGCCGAAATCGAAGCATCCGCCCGCAAGCAGGCCGCGACGCTCCGGGCGGAACTCGCGTCGACAGCGGACACCCTGGACGAGGCTCTCGACGCCTTGAAGCCACAGCAGTGGGCCGCACCCGTGCGTAGCGCGCTCGGCCGCGCGATCCCGGCCGCGGAGATCCCGTGGATGCGCATCCGCGAAGTCTGGCTGCACGCCGTCGACCTCGGCGCCGACTTCGAACTTCCGCCCGGAGTCGTCGACCTGCTGCTCGACGACGTCACCACAGCGCTGTCCCGAAAGGACGGTTGTCCCGGGGCGACGCTCACCCCGACCGATCGCGACACGAGGTGGCAGCTGGGCGGGGGCGGTCCCGCGATCGAGGCGCCGGCCGCCGAGCTGGCCGGCTGGCTCACCGGCCGGCTGCGCCGCGACGACCGGCCTGCTCTGCCCACCTGGTTGTGAAGGACCCGAAGAGAATCGAGGACCGATGACCACGATCACCGCCGCGGTCGCCCGCGAGCACCACGCACCGCTCAGACTCGAACAGCTCGAACTCGACGACCTGCGCGACACCGAGGTGCGCGTCCGGATGGTCGCGTCCGGCGTCTGCCACACCGACGCGATCGTCCGCGACGGCGTCTACCCCACCCCCCTGCCCGCCGTGCTCGGCCACGAGGGCGCGGGCGTCGTGGAGGCCGTCGGCAAGGCCGTCACCACGGTCGTGCCGGGTGACCACGTCGTGCTCTCCGCCGCCTACTGCGGGCACTGCCTGGAGTGCCGTGCCGGGCGGATGGCCTACTGCGAGAACCTGTTCGCCGAGGACTTCGGTGGCCGCCGCACCGACGGGACGACCGCGCTGAGCGCCGAAGACGGATCCGCCGTGTCGTCCCACTTCTTCGGCCAGTCCGCGTTCGGCACCTACGCGAACGTCGTCGAGAACAGCGTCATCCGCGTCGATCCGGAGGTTCCGCTCGAGGTGCTGGCTCCGCTCGGCTGCGGTATGCAGACGGGCGCCGGGTCGGTGCTCAACGAACTCCGCCCGCCGGCGGGGTCGTCGATCGCCGTGACCGGCTCGGGCGCGGTCGGCCTGGCGGCGATCATGGCCGCCCGCGTCGCGGGCTGCACCACCATCGTCGCCATCGACCTGCACGACAACCGCCTGGAGCTGGCTCGCGAACTGGGCGCGACCCACACGATCAACAGCGGCAAGGACGATCTCGCCGAGGCCCTGTCGACGATCACCGGCGGCGCCGGCGTGAACTACGTCCTCGACACGACGGCCGTGCCCGGCGTGCTGGCCAAGGCCGCCGAGGCCCTCGCCATCCGGGGCACCCTCGCGCTCGTCGGGGCGGCCGCGCCGGGCACCTCGGTGCCGTTCGAGATCGGAGCGTCCCTGGTGAAGGGCTGGACGTTCAAGACGATCATCCAGGGCAGCTCCGTCCCGCAGCGGTTCATCCCGACCCTGGTCAAGCTGTGGGAGCAGGGCCGGTTCCCGCTCGACAAGCTGATCCGCACCTACAAGCTCGACGACATCAACACGGCTTTCGCGGACTCCGAGTCCGGTGCCGTGGTCAAGCCCGTCGTGGTGTTCTGACTTCAGGCCGGGCCGTAGACGATGAGCGCGTTGCCCCACGGATCCCGCACCACGGCGCGGGTTTCGTGGGGCCCGCGCTCAGCCGGGCGCACGACCACTCCACCGGCGCGCACCACGGCGTCGAGCGCGGCCGGGACGTCGGCGACCTTGACCGACGCCGCGGGCACGCCGCCGGTGATGTCGTCCGACGCACCCGCCAGGGCCAAGGTGACATCACCGGCGGCCAGCGCGGCGTAGCGGTCGCCGTCGATGAACTTCTCGCTGAAACCGAAGGCGGCGCCGTAGAACCGGACGGCCGCCGCGACGTCGGCCACCGGGTGCTGCACCTGCCGCAGCCGCGGGGTGTCGCTCATCGGTAGACGAGCCCGCCGTCGATGAGCGGCGCCTGGCCGGTCATGTACTTCGCGTCGGGCCCGGCGAGGTAGGAGACGAAGCCGGCGACGTCTTCCGGGGTCTCGGCACGCCCGAGCGCGATCCCGTCGACGTACTGGGCGTAGGTGGCTCCCGGCTCGGCGCCGGTGTGGCGGGCCATCTCCCGGTCGACCGTGATCCACATGGCGGTGTCGACCACGCCTGGGCAGTAGGCGTTCACCGTGATGCCCTGCGGGGCCAGCTCCTTCGCCGCGGCCTGGGTGAGCGCGCGGACGGCGAACTTGGTCGCCGAGTAGAGGCTCAGCAACGCGAACCCGTCGTGCCCCGCGATCGACGAGGCGTTGATGATCGTGCCCTTCGTGCCGTGCTCGAGGAACGTCTTGGCCGCGGCCTGGATCCCCCACACGACGCCGGCGACGTTCACGTCGACGATCGCCGCGAGGTCCTCCGGGGTGACGTCGACGATCGGCTTCACCTGGACGATGCCGGCGTTGTTGACCACGATCTCGAGCGAGCCGAGATCGCCGCGCGCCTTCGCAACCGCGGCATGCACCTGGTCGCGGTCGCTGACGTTCGCGACGACGGTGGTGACCTTGCGGCCGAGGGCCGTCACCTCGTCGGCCACCTGGGCGAGCTTGTCCTCGTTGAGGTCCACCAGCGCGACGTCGGCGCCGTCGGCGGCGAGCCGCAGCGCGATGGCGCGGCCGATGCCCTGCGCGGCGCCGGTCACCAGCGCCACGGATCCTGCGATGTCAGCCATGGACTTCCTCCACTCGACGGTGAGACTGCGACGCCGAGTCTGGCCGGGCCACCGCGCGCCCGGGTGTTCCAGATTGGAACACCCGGGCCCCTTCGCCGCGTGTGACATTGGCCGCATCGCCCGGCAAGTTCGGCAAAGGAGCTGACATGACGTTGAAGTTCGGGACCTTCATGGCCCCCTTCCACTGCCCGGTGGGCCAGGACCCGACCGCGGCGTACGAGCGGGACCTCGACGTGGTCAAGCACATGGACAAGCTCGGCTTCGAGGAAGCCTGGATCGGCGAGCACCATTCGTGCGGCCATGAGCTCATTCCCGACCCGATGATCTTCATCGGCTGGGCGGCGCCCCAGACCCGCCACATCAAGCTCGGCACCGGCGTCGTGTCGCTGCCCTACCACAACCCGCTGTGGGTCGCGGACCGCGCGCTTTTCCTGGACCGGTTGCTGCGTGGGCGGTTCATGCTCGGTCTCGGTCCGGGTGCGCTGCCGACCGACGCGACGATGATCGGCATCACCCTCGAAGAGCAGCGGACCGCGTTCGAAGAGGACATCGACGTCCTGATGGCGATCCTGCGCGGGGAGAAGGTCGCCGCGAAGACGAGCCGCTACAACCTGGTCGACGCGCACACCCAGTTCGAGCCCTACAGCGACTTCGACATCGCCGTCGCCGCCATCGCCTCTCCCACCGGCCCGCGCGCCGCCGCCAAGAACGGCATCAACCTCCTCTCGGTCGGTGCGACCGCCAAGGGCGGCGGCTTCGACGCGCTGGCCCTGCACTGGGACGTCATGGAAGAGCGTGGCGCGCAGTTCGGCCACACCCCGGACCGTTCGAAGTGGCGGCTGTGCGGGCCGATGCACCTGGCCGACACCAAGGAGCAGGCGATCGAAGACGTCCGCTACGGCCTCGACGCCTGGTGCGACTACACCCAGAACGTCCTGGCCGCCCCGCACTTCCGCGCGGCCGGCAAGACGTTCGAGGAGCGCATCGAGTGGGTCAACGAAAGCGGCCTTGGTGTCATCGGGACGGTCGACGACGCGATCGCCCAGGTCGAACGGCTGGAGAAGCAGTCCGGTGGGTTCGGTTCCTACCTGCTCATCCACCACGAGTGGGCTCGTCACGACGCGACGCTGAAGAGCTACGAGCTGTTCGCCAACCACGTCAAGCCGCGGTTCCAGCGCGCCACCGGCCGGCTGTTCGAGGCGACCGAGTTCGCGCGCTCCCGGTGGACCGAACTCGACAAGCGCTCCGGCGACGCGATCCAGGCCGCGACCGACCGGCACGCCAAGGAACGGGCCAACTCCTAGTTCTCACTCGTCTTTCAGGAGGCAATCGTGTCGGTCCCGGCCTTCGGTCTGTGGTACGACTTCCGAAACCCCGCCCAGTGGCGGCAACCGCTGGGCAGGCTCTACCGCGACTCGCTCGACCAGGTCGTCTGGGCCGAGCAGCTCGGCTTCGGCTCGGCCTGGCTGAGCGAGCACCACTTCGCCGACGACGACTACGCGTCGTCCCCGCTCACGGTCGCCGCGGCGATCGGCGCCCGGACGTCGACCATGCGGATCGGCACCAACATCGTCGTCGCCGGGCTGCACGATCCGGTGCGGCTGGCCGAGGACGCGACTGCGTTGTCGCTGATGACGGACAACCGGTTCGAGCTCGGCGTCGGCCTCGGCTACCACGAGCGGGAGTTCGCCGCGTTCGGCCGTCGTGTGAAGCAACGTCCGTCCCTGCTGGAAGACAGCATCGCCGTGATCCGTCAGTCCTGGACCGGCGAGGGTGAACGCTTCGTGGGCAAGCGGTTGTCGCATCCCGGCCTGCCGGTCACGCCACGCCCGGAGACGCCGCCTCGGCTGCTGATCGGGGCGCAGTCCGAGCCGGGTATCGACCGCGCCGGGCGTCTCGGCGACGGCGTGATCACCTTGTCGAACGACCACTGCCAGGTCTACCTCGACGCCGTCGAGCGCCACGGCGGCGATCTCGCCGAGGCGCGGATCTACGCGAGCCAGTGGGCGATCGTCGCCGAAGACCCGGAGAAGGTGTGGGCCGAGGTCGGTGAGCGGGCGCTGTACCAGCTCAACGAGTACATCGACTGGGGCTCGTTCGAAGGCCCCGATCAGCCGGGCCGGTTCACCGATCCCCAGGCCGTCCTCGACGCCGGCGCCTACCGGCTGATGGACGCGTCGATGGCGGTCGACGAGCTTGTCGAGCTGGCCACGAAATATCCGCAGATCCGAGACTTCCACTATTGGGCCCAGCTGCCGGGCGAGTCCGTGGAGTCCGGTTCGGCGCGGATCCAGTACCTGGCCGACAAGGTGATCCCCGCGGTCACCGAAAAGCTCGGCGAGCGGGCGTGAGCATGATGGATCTGCAGCCGGCGACGTCCGAGGGGCGGTTGCGCGAAGCCTTCGGGTGCTTCCCCTCGGGTGTCACCGCCGTGTGCGCGCTCATCGACGGCGTGCCGTGCGGGATGGCCGCCAGCTCGTTCACGTCCGTGTCGGTGGCTCCGCCGCTGGTCTCGGTCTGCTTCCAGCGGACGTCGACGACCTGGCCGAAGCTGTGTGACCGGCCGAGGCTCGGTCTGAGCGTCCTCGCCGAAGGCCAGGACGACGCATGCCTCCGGCTGTCGGCAAAGGACGGTGACCGGTTCCGCGGCGTGGACTGGGAAGCAGGCCCGGACGACAGCGTCTTCATCACCGGCTCGAGCGCCTGGCTGGAGTGCTCGCTGCACGAGGAAGTCCCCGCGGGCGACCACCTGATCGCCCTGCTGCGCATCCACCGGTTGAACACGGCGACCACTACCCCGCCGCTGGTCTTCCACGGCAGCCGTTTCCGCCGGCTGGCCAGGATCTGAAGGGCACGACCATGACGACCCACGCCCCCGCACGTCTGACGCACGCGATCTCGGCACTCGCGGCCGGCGAGCCGATCATCCTCGCGGACGGCCACGAAGGACACCTCGTATTCGCCGCAGCTTCGGCGAGCCCGGCGTTGCTGGCGTTCACAGTGCGGCACACGTGCGGGTTCCTCCGGGTCGCCATGACGCCCGAAGACTGCCGACGTCTCGACCTCCCGCCGATGCACTACCGAGGCGACCAAGCGCAACGGGTCACCGTCGACCTTCGCGGTCCCGGAACCGGCATCTCCGGCGCCGACCGGGCCCGCACGATCGCCGCGCTGGCGGCGCCCGGCTCGGTGGCGGATGACTTCAGCCGTCCTGGTCACGTTGTCCCGGTCGAAGCGGGCGCCGGCTTCACCGGAGCGGCGGTCGAGCTGGCCAACCGCTCCGGTCATCCCCCGGCTGCGGCATACAGCACGCTGGTCTCGGCCGAAAACCCTCCGTACATGGCACGCGGTGACGAACTGAACCGCTTCGCCGCCGAGCACGGCCTGGCCATCGTTCGCTTCGAACCGCTGGGCCGTCGGTGACGTCCTCGACGGCACCGACGGCACCGACGACTCGCACCGCGCCTACCGGGTCGCGACGTTCGTGGTCAAGCGGAAGTCCCGCGACGAGCCACCCATTACTGAAGCCATCGTTGGCGGAACAGGGGCCCTGGCCCCACCCAGGACTCCCGTTCCACCGAATCGTCAGCGGCGATCCGGCAGGAGCAGCACCTTGCCGGCTTCACCGCCTTGAAGATCCACGGCCTCCTGGAAGTCCGCCAAGCCCATCCGGTGCGTAACGAGGGCGTCCAGATCAAGCCGGCCGCTCGAGACGAGGGCGGCAAGGACGTCCCACGTCTGCCAGAGAGAACGCCCGAAGCTGCCCTTCACAGTGATGCCGTACTTGATCACGAACCGGGTCACGTCGAGGGAGAACGGCTGGTTCTGGACTCCGACGCAGAGGGCCGACGCCTCCCGCCGCAACGTTCTCAGGACGAGATCCAGTGCACCCGGTGCGCCGCTGCAGTCGAAGCCGGCGTCGAAGCCCTTCCGGTCAGCGGCGTCCACCAAGCACCAGTCCACGGCGTCGTCGTCCGCGTCGAGCCCGACCGCGCCGAACGACTCGGCGAACTTCCGGCGGAACGGGTTGGGTTCGATCACCGCTACGCGCCGCGCACCCGAGGCGAGGGCGATCTGCACCAGGGCCAGGCCGATGGGCCCGGCTCCACCGATCACCACGGACCGGCCGGCCAGGTTCGTCTCGCTGCGCAATGTGGCGTGGACCGCGACGCCGGCGGACTCGAACAGGGCGCCCGTTTCGGTCGAGACGTCGGCAGGCAGCACGAAGCACGCGTGCGCCGGCACGACGAGCCGCTCAGCGAACCCACCATCGACGTGTACGCCGAGCAGGGCCATGTTAAGGCAGTTGTGCCCCTGTCCGACCCGGCAGTGGTAACAGGTCCGGCAGGCTATGTGCGACTCCAGCGCGACGCGGTCGCCTTTCCTGAGTGTTTCGACGCCGGGCCCGGTCTCGACCACGGTTCCGGCGACCTCGTGGCCCAGTACGACCGGGAATTTCAGTCCGAAGGCGACCGCGGCCGGGGTATACCCCACGAGCTCGCGATCGGTGCCGCAGGGTGACGCGGCGGCGACCTCGATCCGGACCTGGCCCGGACCGACCGGCAGCTCGGGATGGTCTGTCACATAATCGAAGCCGGCTGCGGGCGCGGTCTTCACGACTGCTCTCACTGTGTGCTCCTATTCTGGTGAGTCATGATCAGATCGACGCGGCGCCCGCGGTCAGGCCGCCGCAGACGTAGACGACCTGGCCGTTGACGAAGCCGGCCCGCTCGTCGAGCAGGAATCCTGCGGTGTGGGCGACGTCGTCCGGGGTCCCGATCCGGCGAACGGGGACGGCGCCGACGATCTCCTCGATCCGGCCGACGTCGTTAGCCTTCATGAACAGTTCGGTGGCGATGGGCCCCGGACCGATGGCGTTGACGGTGACGCCGAGCGGCCCGAGTTCGAGTGCCCACACCTTGGTCAAGCCGATCAGCCCGGCCTTCGACGCGGCGTAGGCCGTTCGCAAGGTCTTGCCGAGAGCGGCCCGCGAGGTCATGTTGACGACCCGCCCGAAACCCGCCGCGGTCATTCCCGGCAGCAATGCCTGCGTGCACTGGACGGCGCACCGCAGGTTCAGGGAGTATGCCGCGTCGACCTGGTCAAGGGTCTGCTCGGCCAGCGGTGCGGGGAAGACGGTGCCGACATTGTTGACCAGCCGGGTGATCGGCCCGTCGGCCAAGGCTTCCTCCAACGCGACGGCTGTGGCGCCGGTGTCGGCGAGATCGGCCGTGAACCCCTTGCCTGCAGGCGCCCGATCGCGGTCCACGACGACGACGTCCCACCCGCGAGCCAGACCCTCCTCGACGATGGCGCGACCGATGCCGGACGCTCCGCCGGTCACGAGCATGCGTTCGGGAACAGGCACTTCACACCGTCGCAATCGGAGTCAGCGGTGACCCGGTCGCGCCGGGCAGCCGTAGCGGAGGGGCGGTCAGCAGGAACCGGGAGCGGCCCCGGCTGCGCAGGTGTTCGGCGAGCTCGGAAAGCCACCAGAGCTCGCCGAGGTGGACACCGAGCCGGAACAGGCACAGCTCGTGCAGGGGCAGCGCCGGGGTGCCCGGCTGGTGACCGGGCGGTGGAAAGGCTTCGACGGCATAGTTGTCCGCCGCGATCGCCGCCACGCCGCTGGCGCGGATCCATTCCCGGAGGTCGGTATCCGCGCCGTCGAGCACGGCGCCCACGTCCAGCGAGCCGGAAACCGGGGTGCCCCTCTGGTCGAGCACAGCGCCGGCAAAGCCGGTGTGCAGGAGCAGGATGTCGCCTTCTTCCACGACGACCGCGTCGTCCTCGAGCACCCGGGCGAACGTTTCGTAGCCGACGATCGTGCGCCCGATACCGAGATGGGCCTCGAGATCGACCAGCACCGCCCGTCCCTGGACGCCGTGGCGGGCCATGTGGGTGATGCTGACGGGTCCTGCGTCCGAGGTCGACGCGGCTCCCTCAGCGGCCCCGTCGAGAGAGGCGAGGCTGCGCAGTCCAGCAGACTCCGGTTCGCGAGGTCCGACAACGTCGACCCCGGCCCGCCAGCCGTTGTAGTAGACCGGTTCCGGGCGCCCGTCGCCGTCCGCGTCGAAGACGGCTCCCGCGTGACCGAAGGCGTCCCACTGAGTCGAATACTGCGTGTGCAGGACGACCAGGTCGTCACTCATCACATCCGTCGCGCCCGGCACGGCGACGTCCATGGCGCAGTTGAAGTTCACCCTTCCCGCCCGCAGCGACGGCCGTACGACGGGCGGGAAGCGGTTCGGGTTGAGCACCGTGCGCCCGGGCAGGTCGAGCGGCAGGGAGAGGCTGAAGACCTTGCCGTCCCGAACTTCGGCGATCCCTTTGCGGACCTGCTCGGGTCCGATCAGGTTGAGCCGTCCCAAGACGTCGTCGGGGCCGAAGTCACCCCAGGTCGATCCGGACGGCCGGTTGCGCCAGCGGTTCAAGAGATGATCTGGTGGATCTCGATGACGTTTCCGGCCGGGTCGGTGAGGAAGATCTGGTCCCAGTCCTTCACCGCCCACTCGCCGTAGTCGGAGAACGGGATACCCGACTCCGTGAGGTGTTTGCGCACGGCGTCGAGATCGTCGGTGCGGAACGCGAAGTGACCGGTGAGCAGCGGGTTGATCGCGTGGCCCATCCGGGCGCCGAGGTAGGCCTGGCGGCGGCCGGCGTGGATCTGCAGTTCGTCCTGGCCGCTGGCGTTGAAGAAGGCGACGTTGGCCTTCCACTTCCCGTCGTCTTCGGACTCCGTGCGGTCGTTCTGGTGTCCGAGGTGCTCGATCATCGGGGGCAGCGGCGCCACTTCGAGGCCGAGCACGTCACGGTAGAACCCGTGGAGTTCTTCCATGTCGTCGGAGACCACGTTGACGTGATGCAGGCGCAGCTTCATTGATGTCAGTCCTTCCTGAGTGGCTGAGTGCCATGGTGCCCCCCAAAGCCTTACTGATCCAATACCAATCCAGTTACCATTGATATCCTGTGAATACCAATGACGAGAGGATGCCCGTGGACTTGCGCGACTTGGAGGCCTTCGTCGCGGTAGCCGAGGAACTGCATTTCGGCCGGGCGGCCGCCCGGCTGCACATGGCGCAACCGCCGCTGAGCAACCGCATCAGCCAGCTGGAGAAGGAACTCCGGCTTCAACTCTTCCAGCGCAGCACCCGCAGCGTCAGCCTGACCGACGCTGGGGAGAAGCTGCTGACGCCGGCGCGGCGCGTGCTCAACCAGGTGACCGCGGTGCGGGAAACGGCCGCGTCGATCGTGTCCGGCGAAGAAGGGCGCGTCCGGATCGGCTTCGCCGGCGCGTCGAGCCAGCGGGCCCTCCCCCTGCTCGCCAACGCCGTCCGGCGGACGCACCCCGGGATCGAGCTGGCCTTGCAGTCGCAGACGTACGTCTACACCGCCTTCGACCTGCTGATTTCGGGCGACCTCGATCTCGGGTTCGTCCGGATACCCGTCACGCACCCCGAGCTGAGTCACCGGGTCGTCGAGGTGGAAGAGGTGCTGTGCGCGCTGCCGGAAGGCCACCGCCTCGTCGGCGACGACAGCGTGCGCCTCGAAGACCTTCAAGAAGACGGCTTCATCAGCCTGCCGGAGGACAGCCGGTCAATGCTGCGGGCGACCATGCACAGCATGTGCCTGTCCGCCGGCTTCCCGCCGCGCATCACGCAGATCGCGCCGGACTCCACCACGGTGCTCGCCCTCGTCGCGGCCGGCGCCGGCGTGACCATCACTCTCAGCTCAGTCCGCCCCGTCCAGAGCGTCGGCATCGTCTACAGGCCGATCACCGGCACCGGGCCGCACCACCTCTTCGCCGCGCTCGCGTGGAGGACCGACAACACCTCGCCGGCCCTGCGCAAGGTGTTGGATGTCGGAGAGCAGGCGCTGCCAACTCCGGATTTATACAGTTTCGATATCAACGATTCAGAATTCAGTGTTGGACATTGAAAGATCGTGGTCGTTAGCTACCCCTTGACCGCGGCGAGCACCGCCGCCTGCCTGTCGAGGGAGTATCGATGACCGACCTGCCAGCCACCACCGTCGCCGTGGTCGGGTTCGGCGCGCTGGGGACCCCGATGGCCGGACGGCTGGCTGCCCACGGCTACACCGTCCTGGCGGTCGACCCGAGTTCCGAGGCCCGGACGCGCGCGAAGCGCGTCGGCCTCCGCGCGTTTCCCGGCATCGCCGAGGTCCCGGTGTGCGACGTCGTCCTCGTTCTGGTGGCGACCGGCCAGCAGCTGCTCGACACGGTGAAGTCCGGGAGCACGGATCGTCCAGTCGCCGGTGAAACCTGGGTGCTCTCGTCCACTGTCGGGCCACAAGCAGCCCGCGAGGCGGCGGCGACTTTGCTCGACGCGGGAGCGGACGTCGTCGACGCGCCGGTCACCGGCGGCGTGCCCGGCGCGGAAGCCGGAACGCTCCGGTTCCTCGCGGCGGGGGCACCCCAGACGATCAGCGCACATACGCAGGTCCTCTCGGTCCTCGGCAGCGTGACGCTCGTCGGTGAGCGTCCCGGCGACGGCCAGGCCACCAAGGTGGTCAACCAGCTGTGCAGCTCCGTGCACCTCGCCGCGGCCGCGGAGGCGATTGCGCTGGCCACCCGGCTCGGCCTCGACCCCGTCAAGACGGTCAGCGCGCTCAGCGGCGGTTCCGGGGCGTCGTGGTTCTTCGACGAGCGGGGCCCCCGCATGGCCGACACCGGCACCGTCCCCGAGGTCCTGACCAGGTTGGCGATCCTGAGCAAGGACAACGGTCTGGTCGAACACGAGGCCGACGCGCACGGAGCTCATGTCCCCCTCCTGAAAGCCGCCAAGAAGCAGTACCTGCGCGCGGCGGAAATGGGTCTGCTCGAGGCCGACGACAGCCAGATCATCCAGACCTATCTCCGCTGACCCACTGCGGGCAGCTTCCAGCGACCTTCGGGGACGACTCACATGCGGATCACCGACGTCCGGGCCATCCCGTACGCCATTCCCTATCGCAAGCCGCTGCACTTCGCGAGCGGTCACATCGAAATCGCCGACAACGTGCTCGTCGAAGTCGAGACCGAAGACGGTGTCGTCGGCGTCGCCGACGCCCCACCGCGCCCGTACACCTACGGCGAAACCCAGGCCTCCATCGTCGCCGTGATCGAAACCCTGTTCGCACCTGTCCTGAAAGGACGGTCGATCCTGGCTCGTGAGCAGGTTCGTGCAGACCTCGCTCGTACAGTGGGAAATCCGACCGCGAAGTCCGCGCTCGACATGGCGATGTGGGACGCGTGGGGCAAGACCGCCGGCCGGCCGGTGCACGAGCTGCTGGGTGACTACACCGATCACCTCCGGGTCAGTCACATGCTCGGTTTCGACGATCCGGCCGCGATGGCGGACCAGGCGATCCGGATGCGCGAGGGGTTCGGCGTGACCTCGTTCAAGGTCAAGGTCGGACGGCTGCCGGTCGAGCTCGACGTCGCGGTGTGCCGCGCGATCCGCGACGCCGTCGGCGACGGCGCCGAGCTCTACCTCGACGGTAACCGCGGCTGGCCTGCCTCCGACGCCGCCGACGCGCTCCGGCAGCTCGCCGACCTCGGCTTGTCCCGAGTGGAGGAACTCTGCCCGGCCGACGACATCCTCGGCCGCCGATGGCTCGTGCAGCAGTCGCCCATCCCTTTCGTGGCCGACGAAAGCGCGTCGACGCCCGCCGATGTCACCCGGGAACTGCTCGCCGGAGCGGCCACCGGCATCAGCATCAAGACCGCCCGCACGGGCTTCTCCGACTCGCTCAGGATTTCTCATCTCGCAGAAGGTCTTGGCGTCGAGGCCGTGATCGGCAACCAGATCGACGGCCAGGTCGGTACGGCGTGTTCGCTGGCCTTCGGCGCGTCTCAGCGATCGACCTCCCGGCGGGCGGCCGAGTTGTCGAACTTCCTCGACATGGCCGACGACCTCCTCGTCGAGCCGCTGCGGATCGTGGACGGTGCGATGGCCGTCCTGCCGGGGCCCGGCCTCGGCATCGAGATCGACCGCAAGAAGCTGAACTACTACCGGACGGACCGCTGAACCGGCCCCTCCTTCCCGCCACGGAAAGAAGCGATTCAATGACGAATCCCCCCGGCGCGCCGGCGCCGACCGACATCGAAACCCGGATCTACCGCAAGATGCTCCTGCGCATCATCCCGATCATCATGCTCGGCATGTTCATCTCCTACATCGACCGGGCCAACATCGGCGTGCTCGCCGCCCCGATGTCGAAAGACCTCGGTCTCACCGCGGCCGCCTTCGGGTTGAGCGCCGGCCTGTTCTACATCGGCTACTGCTTCTTCGAGATCCCGTCGAACATGGCGCTGGCCAAGTTCGGCGCGCGCCGCTGGATCGCCCGGATCATGATCACCTGGGGCGCCGTGACCATGCTGATGGGCCTGGTGCACAACGAAACCACGCTCTACATCGTGCGCGTGATGCTCGGCATTGCCGAGGCGGGGTTCTCCCCCGGCGCGTTGTTGTTCCTCGCGATGTGGTGCCCGCCCCGCATGCTGACCAAGACGTACTCGGTGATGAACCTGGCCGTGCCGATCGCCCTGGCCGTCGGCTCGGTCCTGACCTCGTCGCTGCTGTCGCTGGACGGCCTGTTCGGCCTCGCCGGCTGGCGGTGGGCGTTCCTCCTGGAAGGGGTTCCCGCCCTCCTGCTCGGGGGCTACATCTGGTTCCGGCTGCCCAACTCACCGGCCGACGTGTCCTGGCTCGACACCGAGGAGAAGGCATACCTGGCCAGGACCGGCGTCCAGCGCGGCACCTCCTCGGCCCACGAGTTCAGGCAACTGCCCGCTGTGCTCCGCCGCCCGTCGGCGTGGCTGTTCACTTTCCTGTACTTCTGCATGACAATCGGCTACTGGGCGATCACGTACTTCCTCCCGACGATCGTGCGGGAACGCTTCGGCCTCGGCGCCGCCGGCGCAGGATTCGTGTCCGCCATCCCGTGGGTGTTCTCCGCGATCGTCATGCTGCTCGTCGCGAAGAGCGTCACCCGAACCGGTGAACGGAAGTGGCACACGACCATCCTCCAGCTGGTCGGCGCTGGAGGACTCGTGATGGCCGCCTCGACCGGAAGCGCGGTCCTCGCCCTGGCCGGCATAGCCCTCGCCGGCGCGGGGTTCTTCGGCTCACTCTCGGCGTTCCAGTCGATGCCTTCCCAGGTCTTCGCAGGCGGCCTCGCCGCGGTGGCACTCGCGATGGTCAACGGACTCGCCAGCCTGAGCGGGCTCGCCGGCCCATACGTCGTCGGCGTGCTGAAGGACGCAACCGGGTCGACGAACCGCGGTCTGCTCATCATGTCGTTCTTCTTCGTGGGCGCCGCAGTGCTCACGTTCTTCATGAGCCGGTGGACCGACCGGGTCACCGGCGGGCTGGTGGCGAGCACTTCCGCCCGCACGGAGAAGACCGACTTCACCACCGCACAGAGCTGAATTGATGCCGATGTTCACGACCAACGACGACGTCGAGCCGGCCTACGGAGCAGGAGGCCGGCCGGCGTCGCTCCTCCTCTTGGCGGTCACAGCTCCTCGCCCGTCACGACAACGAGCTCCAACCCTGATGCATCGCCCCTGACGACTCTGGTCTCCGAGCGTCAGCCCAAGCCGATCTGCAGGTAGAAGGTCTGGTTGTCCCAGAACAGGAATTCCTCATCCATCGTGCCGCGGCGGTTCCAGATCCCAACGGTGGCCATGTTGATCGAGTACTTCTTGCCTGTCGGCTGGATGAAGCCGCCTTTGCCGTCCGGCATGGGCCGGGTGAAGGTGCCCTGCATGACGCCGGTCACCGCGGTCAGCTCGTTTTTGGCCACCCGCAGCGGGTGCGAGTGGATGCGGGTGTCGGGCGCCCACACGAACATGGCCGCGAGGTCGGCGATGTGCTGGTCGATGCCCTCGGTGTAGTGCCCGTCCGGCCAGTGCACGCGGATGTTCTGCGCGTGGCTTTCCCCCAGCCGGGCCCAGTCGGCGTGGGAAAACACGTCGAAGTCCAGCTCGTCGAACGTTTCCAGGTGCTTCCGCTCGGCATGGGTCAGGTTCCGCGGATAGGGCGGGTTGGGCACGGGCGTGGTGGCGGGATCGGGCAGCAGGTTGGGGTGCTGCTCGGCGGCTTCCGCCAAGTTGGTACCTCCCGCAACGGCGGCGATCGCGAGCGCGCCGAACGCGGCGGCTCCGCCCTTGAGCGCTGAACGGCGTTCCATGATGACTCCTCGGGTCAGGTGATCGGATGGAGCGAACGCCCGGTGGCCCAGGCGTGGCTGGTGGCGACGATGGCGGTGACGACATCGAGCTCGGTCTCGTCGCGGGGCCCATAGACGAGCACCATTCCCGCCGTGAGCCGGATCCCCGCGAGCGGGTGCGCCACGGCCCAGCCGCGACCGATCGCGGCCGCGGCCAACCCCACAGGCAGCGCGATGTGCAGCGAACCATCGGTGCCGGGATGCAGGTGGGCGAACTCCCCCGCCTGCGGCACCAGGAACGCCTCGGCAGGGCCGGTGTGCGGTGCCGCGAGCATGAATCCACGCGCGCCCGGTACGGAGATGGCCGACTCACGGCTGTGCACTCCAGGCAGCGCGCTCAACCGAGCGAACAGTTTCTCTTGCACCTCGGCCGGCGCGTTGTCGGTGAGCTGCTGCTGCGGAACGGTCGTGCTGACCTCGGGCCGCCGCCCGCGGCGATCGGGCAGCTCACCGGGCAAGGTTGCCCAGCGCGCCCGCTCCGGCGCGGCCGCATCTTGCCGGGCAACACCCTGCTGACCAAGGAAATCGGCGCGCTCCGCGAGCCAGCCGGCCAGGGTGGCGAGAGCGCCACGAGCGATGCCGTGGCCCACCGGGTCGCGCCGCGCGACTGTCGGCGCCCCGGACTCGGTGGTCAGGTAACGCCAGGTCCGGTCGAACAGATCACGCGGAATGACCCGGTCGTGCTCGCCGTGCGCGACGAAGACCGGAACGCCAGCCAGCCGCGCGGGATCGGCCGGTACCCCGGCGTCGAAAGGCAGCGTGCCGTAGAGAACCGCGGCGCCGGCAAACCGAGCGGGGTCGTCCAGCAGCAGCCCGCCCGCGAACGCCGCTCCCCCACTGAATCCGGCGAGCAGCACCGGACGGCCGGGCGGCGCGACCTGATCGAGCCACTGCCGGAACCAGCCCATGGTGGCGCGCAACGATTCCGCGATCGGTCGGCCGATGCCCCGGTTGGCGAACCAGGCGAACCCGCCGTTCTCGGCGATCGGCGCGCGCACGGCCACGTAGGACAGCCCGGCCGGCAGCGCGTCGGCCAGCCCGATGATGTCGGTCTCCCGCGAGCCGCGCCCGTGCAACAGCACGACCAGCGGCCCGTCACCGCTGCCCCGGGTCACCACCACCGGTGCGTCGAACGAGCTCATGTCCTCTGACATCGGTCGCGCTCTCATGCGGTCGGGCCGAGCAACGCCCAGCCGGTCTGCCACGGCCAGTTGTTGCCGGCGTTGAGCGTGATGTTGAGGAAAGCCATCTCCTCCAGGCTTCGGGCCATCCGCAGCCCGCCCGCGTCGACCGGGCGGAAACCGAGCGAGGCGAGTAGTTCCGCAACAATGGCCTTGGCCTCGGGGTCATCCCCGGCGTAGTAGGCGTCCAACGGCACACCACCCTCGGCAGGGGTGCCGAGCCGGCCGGCGAAAACGGTGTTGAAGGCCTTGACCACCGACGTGTCCGGCAGCCGTCGCTGCACGGACTGCGCCGCGGCCGTCTCCTCGATGTCCAGATCGGTGAAGGTGGCGTTCAGCGGGTTGGTCGCGTCGATGACGACCTTGCCGCGCACGACCGGGGCCAGCTCCTCGGCAACGGCGTTCACCACCGCGCCGGGCACGGCCAGCACCACCAGATCGGCGTCGGCGACGGCGTCGGCGTTGTTCGCAGCGGCGCGCGCTCCGGTCGCCGAGGCCACGTCGACGGCCTTGTCTTTACTGGTCGCAGTCACGGTCACGGTGTGTCCGGCGGCGACCGCGGCCCTACTCAGCGCAGAGCCCACGTTCCCGGCCCCGATGATCGCAATCCGCATAGGTCTCGACCTCCTCAATATCTCACTTGGCAGATATTGACATGGTAACCATAAGTTTGTTGACTGTGCAATGACTGACTGCACAACTTTCCCGTGTAGACTTTTGACGTGCCCTCCACGAACCCGATCGACGACCGGCTGATCACCACCTTCGGCAGGCTGGTCGAGGCATACAGCCGGCTCGAACGGCAGCTCGGTACAGCGATGAAGGCCGGCGCCGGGCTACCGCACGTCTGGTTCGAGGTGCTGATCCGGCTCGCCCGCTCCGAAGACGGGCAGCTGACCATGACCGCGCTCGCCGACGAGATCGCGCTCACCACCAGCGGCGTCACCCGGCTGATCGATCGCATCGAAGCGGCCGGTTACGTCGAGCGCCGCCCCTGCCCCACCGACCGCCGCATCGCCTACGCCGCAATCACCGAGGCGGGCCGCACGGTCCTCGACCGGGCCGCGACCGTGCACGCACGCAACCTGCGGGGCATCTTCACAGCGTTCAACGACGCCGACCTGGCAACGCTGGACGACCTGCTCGACCGCCTCCGGAAGGCCGCGACCGCGAGCCCGGGCGGGTGAGACGCACCTCTCGGTGGTCGATGGGGTCCGGCCCGTGTTTCCGGGCCCAGCGCGCGGCACGGACCGGCGCGAGCGCCACCGCGCCGAGGATCGCGAAGGGCCCTCTCGGCGACGAAGACGGCCGGATAGTTTCCGCCACCCCACCGATCACGAGGAACAGCGGAGCGATCAACGGCATCGGCGACCGGGCAGGCTGTTGGCGATCTGGCCGAGGGCCCCTCGCGGCGGCCCAGGCGGAACGGTTTGTGGCGCTGGTACCGGTCGGAGAGCAGGCCGCAGGCGTGAACCACACGGTCGCCGGGGGTCGCTCCGTGGTCTCGCCAACGCCGTGAACGAGTCGTACACGGCGTTGGCGGCGTCGCTACCGCCGAGACGTACCGCGCCACCTCAACTCTCTGCCGGGCCTCTGAGGGACAGGCCCGGGGGCTGCTCCGGATGAAGGACAGGATCTCCTCGTTTCGGCCTGATCCGGCTCCGGATGACGGGGCCAGAACCACCGGCCTGGCTCGGCTCCGCCGCCGCCGGGCCTGCTGGACAGCGTGGCCGTGGCCGTGGCCAGGACGAAGCGGGTGCCGGACCGTGTCGACCGGTCGACGTCCTGCCGCTCTCTCGCGGCTCGGGCGTGGTGCTCGCGGATGTGCGACTTGGGCGAAGCCCGCGCACTGCCAGCCTCGAAGTGCCCCTGCTGTTCGTCATTGTCGACGCGGCGATCGACGACAGCCGGCGAATCCCGCGTCAACCGGCTCGCACGCAAATCGGGGTAGCTTTCCCCTTGCGATTTGCAGCTTCGTGCTGTTGCACAGCATTCAGGGAACCAAGGCCAGCATCGCCGGGGCCGCACTGCTCGGGATCGAACACGCACTGTCGCCCGACGCGCTCTCGCTGGCGACGGGGCGCCCCCGTGGTCCGGTCCCGGGCGGATCGCGTGGAGTTCCGGCACGGTTTCGCAACACGCGCACCTCAGTTCCTCCTACCGCCACCGTCATACGGAAGCTGGAGGTCGACTCGATGTGGCGAGCGCAGACGATCACGAAGTGTTTCTTCCAGGACACTCCGTCGTCAGCGCGTCGACTCGGTTTTCGCCACGGGCGCCCCGCTCTGCGCCTGCTCCGTGGCGCCGACGTCCCGCTTCGGCCGGAACATGGGCAGGAAGACGATCGCGGCGCCAAGGACCAGGAGAACCGCCAAGAGGAGATTCCCGGCGAAGAAAGAGTCGGTCGCATCCTTCAGGATGCCGAACAAGTAGGGGCCGACGAAGCCACCGAGGTTGCCAGTGGCGTTGATCGTGGCGACGCCGACAGCGACAGCGGGGCCGACGAGGAAGTGCGCGGGGATCTGGAAGAACGCCCCGGACATTGACCCGATCCCGGCGGTGGCGACGGTGAGTGCGACCAAGAGCAGAACCGGGTTGGTGGTCGACGCCGCCCAGATGATGCCGAGCGCGGCGACGACCAGGGGGATGGCGGAGTGCCAGCGCCGTTCCTGCAGACGGTCCGAGTTCGCGGCCCACAGAATCGCGGTGATCGCCGCGAACACCGCCGGGATCGCCGACAGCAGCGAGATCGTCAACGTCGAGTACTCGACACCGTTGTGCGCGGTGAGCGTTTTGATGATCTGGGGCATGAAGAAGATCAGGACGTATCCGCCACAGTTCTTGGCGAAGTAGGACAACGAGAGCAGAAGGACCCGCGGGTCCAGCAAGGCACGCAACGGATTGCGGTGCGCACTCTGGTCGGTCGAAGCTTGCAGTTCCCCGGCCAGCCAGCTCTTCTCCCGAGCCGTGAGCCACCGGGCCTTGTCCGGGTTGTCGACCAGGACCTTCCAGATCAGCAGACCCACGATGATCGACGGCAGACCTTCGATGACGAACAGCGCCCGCCAGTCCTCGAGGCCGAACAGCCCGTGCGGCCACAGGGCAAGGACCGCGCCCGAGAGCGGCGGGCCGACCAGCCCCGACACGGTCGCGCCGAGGACGAACAGGGACAGCATCTTGGCGCGGTCACGGGGAACGAACCAGAGGGTGAAGTAGAAGACGACCCCGGGGAAGAGCCCGGCTTCCGCGACGCCGAGCAGGATGCGCATCACGTAGAGGCTTCCCGGTCCCTGCACTGCGGCGGTCGCGGTCGCGACGATGCCCCAGGTGATCGCGATGCGCGCCAGCCATTTGCGCGCGCCGAAGCGTGCCATCGCCAGGTTGCTCGGCACCTCGAACACGAAGTAGCCGATGAAGTAGAGGCCGGCGGCGAGACCGTAGGTCGCCGTGGTGAGCCCCAGGGACTGGTTCATGCTCAGAGAAGCGATACCGAGGTTGGCGCGCTCCAGGTTGGCCATGAAGTACGCGAAGGCGACGACGGGGACGACGCGCCAGGCGATCTTGCGCCGGACGGACTTGCGCATGTCGTCGTCGGCCGGCTCTCCGGAGGACAGGGATGAGCTGTGCGAAGTGAACGCCACGTTGCGCCTCTTCTCATATGTGAAGTAACTTCTTCAGCATGAAGAGCATACGAACGAGTTCGGCAAACGACAAGGAGCAGCCGGGCGTCGATGTCAGTTTGACTAGCATTTCGGGCATGACCGAGGCGGAGATGCCCGCGCAGGACAAGCCGGCGAAGGAGTTCGCTCCGGTGAAGTCGGCCGACCGCGTGATGGCCGTGATGGAGGCACTGGGCGGCCGCCGCGAACGCCCCACGATGAGCCAGCTCAGCGTCGAGCTGGGAATCCCGTTGAGCAGCTTGCACGGACTGCTGCGGACGATGCAGCAACGAGGCTGGGTAGAGACCGACGAGACGGGATCGCTCTACCGCATCGGCGTCCGCGCGTTGATGATCGGCTCCAGCTACGCGCGCGCCGATGACGCGGTACTCGCCGCCCGGCCGGTGCTCGACTGGCTCAGCGAGGAGACGAACGAGACCGTTCATCACGGTCGCCTCATCGGCCCGGACATCCTCTACCTGGCCAAGCGCGAGTCGCGGTTCATGGTGCGGGTCCATTCTTCGGTCGGGCAACGGATCCCGGCACACGCGGCCTCGCTCGGCAAGGCCATCCTCGCCGCCGAATCCGACGAGTGGGTCGTCGAACGCCTGCGCTGGCCCCTGGTCCCCTTGACGCCCAACACGATCGTCGAGCGCGACGCCCTGTTGGCGGACTTGGCCGCGACCCGGGCCCGCGGCTACGCCTCGGAATGGCAGGAGTCCGACGTCGGGCTCGGGTGCGTCGCGGTGAGCATTCCCGGTCCGGCGCACGTACGGGACGCGATCTCGTTCGCGGTGCCGGTCAGCCGCCTCGAAGGCGACCGGCCGGCCGAACTCGCGAATCTGCTCCTGGAAGCCCGCGCGATGTTGACCGGCCGGCGAGCCTCCGCACCGCCGGGGCGTTCACCCGAGTTCCTGGACAACCTCAACCGTTTGGACGAGCGGTAGCCCACCCGGTCATCCGGCCGAGACCAGCTCCCGGCTCGTCTCGATGCGATCGTCGGCCAGCTCGATCCCGAACCCCGGTGCGGCTGGCAGCGCGAACGAACCACCCTTCGGAGCCGGGGTGCCGACCTCGAAATGGTGCCGTTCCGGCATGTGGTGGAACAGGTATTCGACCCGCGGGCACACCTCCGGGGACTGACTGGCGACCACGTGAAGAGCGGCGTGAATCCCGTGGCCGTGCGGCATCACCGCGACACCGAAAGGTTCGGCCATGGCACACATCCGCACCAGCTCCGTCACGCCACCGCACCATTCTGGGTCGGCCTGCAGGACCCCGATCAGGCCCTGTTGCAGGAAAGGCAGGATGTCGAGACGGTCGTAGAGGTGTTCGCCGGTGGCCAGGGGAATGCTTGTTGAGGCGCGCAACTGCGCGAACGCGGGTATCGCGGCCGGCGGGAACGGCTCCTCGAGCCAGTCCGGCCGCAGCTGCTCGACCCGGCCCGCCCACCGGCGGGCATAGGCGAGGTCCCAGCTCATGAACGCGTCGAACATCAGCGCCGAGCGATGCCCGACGACCGACCGAGTCCGCTCGACCAGGGCGACATTGCGGTCCATGCCTTCCGGCCCTTGCCCGGGCCCGTCGGCGAAGAACCACTTCTGGGCGGTGTAGCCCTCGTCGAGCAGCTCCTCCGCCGCACGCTCGACTTCGCCCTCGTCGTGGAATGTCCCGAGTGTGCTGGCGTAGGCGGGGATCCGGGGGCGCCCGGAGCCGCCGAGCAGCTGCCAGACGGGTGCGCCCAGCAGCCGGCCACGGACGTCCCAGAGTGCGTTGTCGACCGCGCTGATCGCGATCTTGCGGTTGCCGTGGCGGGAGTGCCGGTTGCCTCGCTGTAGCAGGTCCCAGACGTAGCCGTGCGCCATGGCATCGAGCCCGAGCAGCGACGCCGCGATCCCGTCGCCGAGTGGTGCCACCGCTTCCTGGTCGATCGGACCGTAGCGACCGGTGACCCCGGCCGTGGTGCCGATTTCCAGGTACAGCGAGGTCTTCCGGCGGGACACGGCCGGCGTGGGCCTCCCCGCGGGTCCCGGATGGAAGGCCTCGTACACACTCGCCGGACGTGACTGCGGCGGAAATCCCCGGGGAAACGGTTCGCCGGGAAGTGTGCCGGCCAGCTCCACCACCCGAACCGAAGAGATCTTCGCGTCGATCATGCGACCTCCTCCGAGGCGGCCGGCCCGCGCCGGTCGGCCACCCACGCGGCGGCGGCTTCGACGACGGCTACTTCGGGTCCGGCGTCGAGCCGGGATGTCGGGCGCGGGATCCGGCCGAGCGCGGCGGCGACGGCTTTGAGGCCGGGGATCACCGGCCCGCTGAGGTTGTAGATGCCGAAGTCGGCCATGACAGCGCGGTACCGCTCGACCGCGTCGGGCCGGTGTTCTCGCACGGCCGCGACCAGCGCGACGAGCTCGTCCGGAACGACGTTGGCCATACCACTGATCGCCCCGTCCGCACCGGCCCACATCGCGGCCGGGATGAGGTCTTCGAATCCGGTGACGACCGAGAAATTCGGACGATGCGTCCGGGTCGCTTCCAGCGCGGCGGTGACGGTCATGACGTCGCGGACGGTCAGCTTGGCGCCCACCACCCGCGATTCTTCGGCGGCAAGCCGCCCCAGAAGCGCCGGCGAGAGCGGTTGCGCAGTCAGCCCGGGGAAGTCGTACACGACAACCGGCAGGCAAGCAGCGTCGGCGACCGCCACGAAGTGATCGAAGATCCGCTCGTCGGAGACCTTCCAGTACACCGGTGGCAGGACCAGCACCGCGTCCACACCCGCCTCGGCAGCGGCCGCGGCATGACCACAGGTCTCCGCGGTCGACAGGCCGCTGACACCCGCCAGAACCGGAACCCTGCCGGCAGCGGCCGCGACAACGGTGTCGAGAACAGCCCGGCGCTCCAGGGCGGTGAACTCGGTGAACTCCCCCGTCGAACCGAGGGGCACCAGGCCATCGATCCCGCGTGGCACGAGGTCCTCGACGAGGGTCGCCAGTGCGTGGTGGTCAACGGTGCGGTCCTCGTTGAGCGGTGTCAGCAAGGCCGGCCACAGTCCGGAAAGCCTCATCGCCATCCTTCATATATGTGAAGCTACTTCTTGTACGTGACGAGGCCAGCCTAAAGCCGCCATGCCGCCATGCCAAGCAGCAAGGTGATCCGGACGGTCCGGCCGACGGCCCGGTCACCGCGCACTCCAGAGCCCAGTGTGGTCCGAGCCGGCCGACCTCACTCGTGCCGGTGGGCCTGCCGCTGGCCGTCGTACCAGCCCAGAACCCGGCGCTCGACGAACCGGAAGCCGACGGACAGGCAGACGCCGAGCAGGCCCAGCACGATGATCCCGGTCCACATCTCGGGGATGGAGAACGTGCGCTGGAACTGGACGACGGTGAACCCGAGTCCGTTGCTGGCGGCGAACATTTCGCTGATGACCATCAGGATGATGCCGAGGGACAGGGCTTGCCGCATCCCGGTGACGATCTGCGGGCTCGCCGACCGCAGGACGAGCCGCCGCACCCGGGCCGGGCCCGTGATGCCGTAGCAGCGTGCGGTGTCGGCCAGGACGGGGTCGACCGCGCGCACCCCGGCGACCGTGTTGAGCAGGATCGGCCACACACAGCCGAACACGATGACCAATACCTTCATCAGATTGTCGATGCCCGCCAGCGCCACCAGCAGCGGCACGACCGCCGGCGGCGGGATGGCGCGGAAGATCTCGAGCACGGGTTCGGTCAGCGCGCGCAGCGCCGGGGACGAGCCGATCAGCAGCCCGGCGCCGATCCCGAGCGCGACAGCGATGGCGTACCCGCCCGCCAGGCGCGCGAGGCTCGGCAGGACGTCCGTCACCAGCCGGGAGGCCCCGCCACCGGCCACCCAGGTGTCGGGGAAGACACCCACGATCCGGCTCAGCGGCGGGAAATAGAGGCTCTGGCTCGACGCACTCGCGAACCACCAGACGGCGAGCAGCACGACCGGCAACGCGAGAACCTGTCCGAAGCGAACCAGACGGCGCATCACGCGGCTGTCTCCCCTCGCACCGAGACGTGCCAGCGCAGCACCCGCCGTTCGACGGCACGCACCCCGACGTTGACCACCAGGCCGAAGAGCCCGGTGACGAGGATGAGCCCGTAGGCCAGCGCGGTGGCCCCGCCGCTCTGCGCTGCGGCGATCTGCTGGCCGAGTCCGGGACTGCCGATCACCAGCTCGGCGGTGATCGCGAGAATCAGCGCGACGCTCGCGGCCAGCCGGACCCCGGTCGCGACGTAGGGCTGCGCGGTGGGCCAGAGCACGTACCGGATCCGCGCCCACCGGCCGAACCCGTAGCACCGGGCGGTCTGCTCGGCGATCGGGTCGACGTCGCCTACGCCGTAAAGGGTCTGCACGAGCACCTGCCAGAAGGCGGCGTAGACGATCAGCACCAGCGCCGATCCGAGCTGGGTGCCGAACAGCAGCACGACGAGCGGGACGAGGGCAACCGACGGGATCGGCCGGAGGAACTCGATCGTCGACGCCGTCACCCGCCGCAGCACCGCGACCGACCCGATGACCACGCCCGCCGCGACTCCGGCCGCTACCGCGATCACGAGACCGAGTGCCCACTGCTGCAGCGTGTCGGCGACCGCCTGCCAGAAATCGGCCGTGCCCATTTCGCCGGCCAGCGCGGACACGATCGCCGACAAGGGCGGCAGGACGTCCTGCGGCATCCGCAGCAGCCTCGGCACCGCCTCCAGCAGCACGGCGAACCCGGCGACACCGGCAAGCCCCAGCACCGCGCCGCGGGATCGGCCGGTCATCCCTCGCTCCCGGTGGGCACGACACCCGGCAGCTCGGGCGCCGCCGGCTCCCGGCCCTGGGCCCGGCGGATCTCGGCGTAGACGTGCGTGCGCAGCTCGGTGAACCGGGGCAGCGCCCGGGTTTCCAGCTGGTCGCGCCGCCGGGGCAGGTCGATCGTCAGGTCCTCCTGCACGACGGTCGGCGACGCAGACAGCACGACCACGCGCTGGCCGAGGTAGATCGCCTCGTCGATGTCGTGCGTGACGAACAGGGTGGTGACGCCGGTCCGCGCCCAGATGGACCGGATCAGGTCCTCCAGGTCCGCCCGGGTCTGGGCGTCGACGGCGGCGAAGGGTTCGTCCATGAGCATGACGTGGGGCTCGTAGGCGACAGCACGCGCGATCGCGACCCGCTGCTGCATTCCCCCGGACAGCTGCCACGGATACGCCGACGGGGCGTCGGCCAGCCCGACCGCGGCGAGTGCGTCGGCGACGAGCCGGGCCCGGCGGGCCTTGGGCAGTTTCTTCTGCCGCAGCGGCAGCTCCACGTTCTGCGCGACCGACATCCACGGGAACAGGGACCGGCCGTACTCCTGGAAGACCACCGCCATCCCCGGCGGCGGGCCGGTGACCGGGCGGCCTTCCACGAGGACGGTCCCGTCGGTCGGGTCCAGGAGGCCGGCGAGGCACTTGAGCAAGGTCGTCTTGCCGCAGCCGGACGGGCCGACGACACAGACCAGCTCACCCGGATCGACCCGGAACGTGAGGTCGCGCAAGGCTTCCACAGTGCGGTCCTTGGCGGCGTAGACCTTGCGCAGTCCGCGCACATCGAGCATGGGTTTCCTTCCCTGGCCGCGGGACTGCTCAGCCGAACAGTCCCTTGAGGTCGGGAGCCTTCTTCAGCGTTCCGTACTTCTGCGCCGCGTCACCGACCGCCGAGGCGGACTGCTGGTCGAGCGCCGTGGGCCACGCCGGGAGAATCAGCTTGGCCGCGACGTCCGGCGTGATCTTGGTGTAGGTAGTGACCACCGATCGCGCCTCGTCCGGGTGCGCCGTCGCGTACTCCATGGCCTCGTTGATCGCGGCCGTGAACGCCTCGACCAGCTGCGGGTTCTGCTGTTTGACCTGCTGGCTCGTGAAGTAGGTCGCGATCTGCAGCGACGGGTAGGTCGCGGTCAGGCTGTCGAACAACACACGGCCGTTCTGGGCGAGGATGGCCGTGACGAACGGTTCGCTGACCCAGGCCGCGTCGATCTTGCCCGAGCTCAGCTGCGCGGGCATGTCCTGGAACGGCATCTCGACGAAGGTGACCCCGGCCGGGTCCCCGCCCGCCTTCTCCACGGCAACCTTCACCGTGGTGTCGCCGATGTTGTTCAGCGAGTTGATCGCGACCTTCTTGCCGACCAGGTCCTTGGCGCTCTGCAACGCGGAATCCTTGCCGACCAGCACGGCGTTGAAGTCCTTGGTGGCGTTGCCCGTCGAGCTGGATCCCCCGGCCACCGCGAGCAACGGCAGTCCCTTCTCCCGGGCCGTCAGCAGGGACACGACGTTGCTGAAACCGATCTGATTCTGCCCCGACAGGACCGCCGGCACGATCGCCGCGCCACCCTGGGCCGGTTGCGGCGTGACGGCCAGCCCGTGCTTCGTGAAGATTCCTTTTTGGACGCCGAGGTAGAGCGGCGCCACGTCGAGGATGGGGATGACCCCGACGGTGACCTTCACCGGCGCGCCGCTGGACGGCGCCTGTCCGCTGCCGCTCCCCCCTCCGCAAGCCGTCAGGGTAACGGTGAGAAGAGCCGCGAAGACGGCCGAGGCAGTACGGCGGAACGGGAATGGTCTCATGGCAAGCTCCGGTTGAGGACTCGTCGGGCGGGCAGGAGCGGGAGGCTAACGGTGGCTCGGCGCGAACTCGCCGAGCCAGCGCACATGGGCGTCGAAGGGGACCTGGGGCGGCGCGGCGTGGTAGCTCGACGCCACGTTGACGTCGCCGCTGCCGTTGTAGGTCGCCACGAGCGGGTACGGGTAGGCGGGCAGGGACTGCACGGCGTTGCCGCCGTCGGCGTGGGAGGTGAGGATCGACGCCGGTGGCGTGCCGCGGACGACCCAGGACACGACCGCGCTCAGTGCGTCGAAGGAGCTCGGTCCCTCTCCCCCGGCGCAGTGGTTCATGCCGGGCATGAGGAACAGCCGGGCGAAGGCGGAAGTGGGACCCGGCCCGCCCATCCGGTCCTGCACGGCCTGGTAGTAGGCGACCGTGCCCACGGATGAGATCGCCGGGTCGGCCAGACCGTGCCAGAGCAGCAGCTTCCCGCCCGCGTTCCGGAAGGCCGACAGGTCGGGATCGGTCGCGTCGAAGGTGCCCGCGGTCGCGGCCATGATCTTCCGGAACCCCGCCTCGGTGAACGGGACGTCGGCCAGGCCCAGCCGGGGGTTGATGGCGTCGTAGGCCAGGTACCGGATGGCGTTGAGCGCGATGGTCGGGTCGATGGTGAAGCCGCCCGGCGCTGCAGGGACGACCCAGGGCACCCAGTTCAGCTCGGAGCCAGGCAGCTGCCAGCCGGGATACATGAGCCTGCCCCGGTCGTCGCGCGGCCCGGAGTAGAGCTTGCGCGCCGCCTGAACCTGCTGGGGCGTCAAGCATGCCGCCGTATCCGTGGCCCCCGGCGCGCACTGAATGGTGCCCGGGTCGAATCGGCACACCAGCGGGTCCATGATCAAGCCGTTCGGTCCGGCGCACGCCTTCAGCGCGGCCGCGTGCAGCGGGACGAGCTTGTCCGCCGTCAGCACCGGCCGTCCGCCGGGTCCCTGGTTGGCCAGCGCGTTCCACGCCTGGTACCAGATGTTCAGCGGCTGGGTGATGCTCGCGGGCGCCCCCGAGACGATTCCGTTGAAGTCACCGGGGAAACGCTGCGCCTCGGTCAGGCCTTCGTGGCCTCCCTGCGAGCAACCGTCGTAGAACGCGTAGGCGGCGGGCTTTCCGTAGAACGTCTTGATGAGCTGCTTGATGAAGACCGCGAGCTTGTGCTCCGAGCGGTGACCGAAGTCCGCGCGCAGCTCCGGGTCGGCACCGAAAGTAGCGTCGAAAGCGGCGGTACCGTAGTGACCTTCGTTGTCCGAGGCCAGCACGAACTGCCCGGCAGTAAGCGGCGCGCAGCCGACGGCGGCCGGCGCCGAGATGTTCACCGAGCCGCAGAAACCACCGCAGCCGGTCTGCAGGTACAGCTGCCGCCACGTCGACGTCGGCAGGAGCGCCTGGAACTGCTCCTGCGGAGCGATCACACCGCGGACATCACACGCCTCCCAGCCGCCCGGCGTCGCTGTCGTGACCGCCGCCGATCCGATGGAGACGGGCTGGCCGGTCAGGGCCGCCAGGTCCATGGCAGCCAGCTGCTGACACGCGACAGCCGGGGTGACCACCGGCAGCGAGTCCACTGCGGACGGCGTGCTCACCGCGGCAGGCCGAACCGGCTCGGGCGTCTCCGTCGCCGCTCCGCCCGAGCCGGGGAACCCGGCCACTCCGAGGAGCGCACCGAGCACCAGGCACAGAACCACTCGCCGCGGGCGACGTGTGACCGGCCTGGACATCCGGGAAGAAGCCGTCATGTTTCCGCCACCCTTCCGCGCCGGCGCGGAATCGTGATCCCAGCTACGAGCCGACCGGGTAGCCGCCTCACCGTCGTGTGACTCGCCGCACTCACTCGACTGGCCAAAGTGTTCTCACCTGTAACCTAAGTGTCAAGTGAGAACAAGGAGTGGTGACTCTGCGAAGCGAACCGTCACAGAACCAGGACCCCCGGGTGCGACGTTCCCGGACTGCCTTGTTCGCCGCCGCGGTGCGGCTGGTGACCGAGCGGCAGACGACCGCGATCCCGGTCTCGGACCTCGCGGAGGCCGCGGACATGAGCCGCCGGGTCGTGTACCTCCAGTTCCAGGACCGGGACACGCTGCTTCTGGAGGCCGCCCTCGATCTCCTCCGCCGTGAGCACCTGGACGATTCCCGCGGCGATACCGGCGACTCGCCGGAGTCGCGGGCAACGAGCGTGCTCGCGATGGCCGAACACTTCGCCCAGCACCAGACGTTCTACCGGACGATGCTGACCGGAACGTGCGCATATGCGTTCAACAAGGAACTGTGCGACCTCTTCGCGCCCTTCAACCGGCAGATCGTCCTGCAGTACCACGGCCCCGACCTCGCTCCCGAGATCGTTGACGACCTCACCGGCTTCCTGACGGGAGGCGTCGCCGCGATCGTCCACACCTGGATCGTCGACGGACCGGCCCCGCTCCACCCGGGAGACCTGACCGCACGCCTGGCCCGACTGCTGCCCTACGTCACCGGCTCAGCCGGTTCAGCCGGGCGGGTTCGACCATCGACCACCTGGAGGACGACTTGACGACGACCCTGCACAAAGGACTCGAGTACGCCCCTGCCGACCCGAGCGGGATTGAGGGGCATCTGCTCGACCTCTACCTCCCGGAATCCGCCCGGCCGACGCCGCTGGTGATCTGGTCACACGGATCGGGGTGGCTGTCCGAAAACGGCCGGGACGGCGCGGACGTCGTCGCCCGTCATCTCAACCCGGCCGGATTCGCCGTCGCGGGCGTGGCGATCCGCTCGAGCTGGGCGACCCAGTTTCCCGGCCAGTTGCACGACATCAAGTCCGCCATCCGCTGGCTGCGCGCGCACGCGCGCCAGTACAACGTGGACGCTGAGCACATCGGAATCATGGGCGAATCTTCCGGCGGCTGGGCGGCCGCGATGGCGGGTGTCACCGGCGATGTGCCCTTTCTTGAAGGAAACGCCGGCGTGCAGGGCCCGTCCAGTGCCGTGCAAGCGGTGGTGGCGTTCTACCCGCCCACCGACTTCCTGCAGATGGACGCGCACATGCCGCCCGGCTTCGTGCCGTTCAACCAGGTGTTCGGCCTCACCGAAGGCCACAGCGACCCGCGGTCACCCGAGTCACGGCTGCTGGGCTCCCCGATCCAGGCTTGCCCGCAACGGGTCGCCGAAGCAAACCCGATCACCTACGTGAACGCGGCCAGCCCACCCTTCATGATCCTGCACGGAGAGCAGGACGAGTTCGTGCCACACCATCAAGGACAGCTTCTCTTCGAGGCTCTGTCCTGGAAAGGCGGCCGAGCTTCCTTCATCTCGTATCCCCACGCAGCGCACGGAACATGGCGGTCTATGCTCGAGGACGCCGCCACTCGGCGGAGCGCCTCGGTCACGTCCACTCACAACGGTCACACCTCGGCCTCACGCCTATGCCAGCCGTCATGGGACACCATCACCTCATTCCTGCACGAACATCTGCGAGCACCTGCGGAATATGACCTGGTACGGGACCGCGCGGAGTAGTCACGCGAATCGAATCGCAGCATCCGCGCCCGCCGCTTCGGGGCCACTATGATGGTTGACCTGATGGACATGCATGCGAAGGCTGGCCACTGGCACGGGCCTGCCGATGCACCACTCCGGATCTCCAAGGAAAGTCAATCTTGCGACAAGCCGACCGATCGGCCTCTGGTCTGCAGAGACCGGGTGCGCTTGGCCGGAGTGAGGTCGTCGAGGAGCGAACGGACGGCGACGGAGGCATCCGACGAGGACACCGTGATCAGCAGCCGGGCCGGGCAAGCGTGGCTCGTCGCCGGGTGAGCGTGCGAACCGGTGCGCATCCGCGTCGGGGACACTTTCACCCGACGCAAGAGCGCCCGGCTCCCCAGGCCGGTCCATGCCGTGACTTTCGCTTGCCCAGAAGCCCGGGTTGTCAGTCCGGCCGGTAGATCTCGACCGCCGTGCCAGAGAAGAGCCGGGTCCGCTCGCTCGCGCTGAAGTCGCGCGTGAGGTGGGCAAAGGCGGCGTAGAGCTCGACGAAGCCGGAGTACAGGCTGTCCACCGGAAAGTTGCTGGCGAACATGCACCGGTCGGGGCCGAATGCTTCTATCGCGCCCAGTACGATCGGCCGGATCGACTGCACTGTCCAGCTGTGGTCTTGGGTACCGATCCCGGAGATCTTGCAGGTGACGTTCGGGCATCGCGCGAGGTCACGCATCCGCTCGCGCCACCGTACCAGGCCCGGCCCCGTCCGGCTGATCGGCATCCCGGCATGGTCCAGGATGATGCGCACCTCGGGAAACGCGCGGGCGAGGGCGACCGCCTGCTCCAGTTGGTGTGGGTAGACCTGCAGGTCGAAGGACAGGTTCAGAGCCTCCAAACGGGCGAAATTCGCCAGCCACAAGGGGTTCTCGATGATGTCCGGCTGCGCGGTGTGAGTGAACGCCGGATCGGGATGCCAGCTGAGGATCTGCCTGATTCCGCGCACGCCCGGCTGGGCCGCCTGCCACTCCAGGTCGGCCGCGGCCATGACGGCCAGCAGGTCCGTCTTAGCCACCAGCGCAGAGGGAACCGGCGCGGAGCGCATGACCTCGACGAGCCATCGGGTCTCCGCACGCGGGTCGGCCGCGCCGTTCTCGATGTGCACGAACCCGGTCAGCTCGAGATCGCCGACATCGGCCAAGTAGTCCTCGACAAGGTAGTCGCGGCGGATCGGCCGGTCATCGCCGTGGTAGGGGAATCCCTGCTCGACCGGTCGTTCCAGCCAGGGGTAGGACTGCCGAGAAAGGTTGCACAGGTGGTGGTGGGCGTCGACGATCGGCGGAACGTCGCTCACGACGTTTTCCCGAAGGTTCGGATGAGGCCGGAGTGGTCGAGGTTCCCGTCGCCATCGGCGACCATCCTGCGGAATTGGTTCAGCAGCAGTCGTGTCACCTCCGACGGCGCCCCGGCGCTGTCGGCGGCCTCGCGGGCGAACACGAGATCTTTGAGCTGGTTGCGCGCGCTGCCGCCGCCGGTGAAGTCTTCGTGCAGCCAGCGTTCGCGCTTCTGGTTCAGCACCTCGGAGGCAGCGAGGCCGCCGGCAAGCGCAGCCAGCAGATTCGCTCGCGGAAGCCCGTGGCACTCGGCGAGGTGGAGCGCCTCACACCAAGCGGCGATCGTGCCCGCCACCACGACCTGGTTGCACGCCTTGGCGAGCTGACCCGAGCCGCTGGCCCCCAGGTAAACGACCGTCTCGGCAACAGCGGCGAACACCGGCGCCAGTGAATCCACAGTGGACCGGTCACCGCCCACCATGAGGCTCAGCGACCCGCGTTCGGCACCTGGCACACCGCCGCTCATCGGAGCGTCCACGACCTGGACTCGGTGGTCTCGCCACAGGTCGTTCGCCAGTGACCGGGCCGCGACCGGCGAGACCGTTCCGTGCACGACGAGTACCGGCTGCTCGACGCGGTTACGTCGCCAGCCGGCCAGCAGGCCCTCGGGGCCGGGCAGCAAGGATTCGACGTGGGGGAGGTCGGGCAGCACGGTCAGCACCACGTCGCGCGCCGCGTCGGCGGGCGAGACGGCCAGTTCGGCCCCCAGCGCGACGATGTTCGCGGCACGTTCCGGCGTACGGTTCCACACGGTGAGCGCCCCCAGGTCGCGGACGAGGTTCGCCGCCATCGGCGTGCCCATCGGCCCCAGGCCAAGCAGCGATACCGACCGGGACGTCCTGGCGGGAGCCGTCATCGCACCGGCTCCCCGTGATCACCGATCCTCACGAGGGCCTCGGGCGCGACGTCCTCGAGTAGCGTCCGCGCCTCGAAGCCGAGGAGATCACGCGAGCGCCACAAGTCCACGGGCACCTGCCGCCCCGGAACCGGACTCCGGGCTGCTCCAGGGACATATCGCGCGAGCGCCGCCATGGTGTCGTCGCGCAAGTACGTGTTCGGAGCGGCGGCGAGGATGCCGGGCGCTGCCGGTGTGTCATGCGTCAGCGCGGCGGCCACCAAGCGGGCCGCGTCGCCGGTGTCGAGGTAGGTCCATCCCTCACACGCCGCGCGTCGTGGGTCGTTCTTCATCAGCAGATCCAGGTGTTCGGCGAACTGCCGGCCGCCCTCGATGCCGATGTCACGCACGAGCGGGAACCGCAGGCCGGTGAGGCTCATGCCCGTGCGGCTGCCGATCTGTGCGGCGGCTTGCTCGTTCGCCTTCTTGGACACCGAGTACGCGTCGGTGAAGTCCTCGACCGTCGACTCGTCGAAAGGGTAGCGCTCCGGAAGCAGAGGCCGCTCGTTCAGCGGCAGTCCGGTGGCGTTGATGCTGGACGCGTAGACGACCTTGCGCACCCCGTAGTCGGCGGCGATCGACAGCACGGTGTAGGTCCCCACGGTGTTGATCGTGTAGGTGGGCAGCTCGTCGACAATTCGGGGACCCGGGATGCCGGCGAGGTGCACCACCGCGTCCTGTCCCTTCACCGCCCGGCGCACCGTCTCGGAATCGGTCACGTCCCCTTCGACAAACGTCGCCTCGACCTCGAAGTCGACAGGGTTCCGGTCCAGGACCGTGACTTTCGCGCCGAGGCCGACCAGGTGACGCACCGTCGGGAAGCCGATGAGACCGGAGCCGCCGGTCACGAGGATGCGGTCGCGGCTCATCGGGCGTCCGCTCGCACCGTCTCGTCGGCCGGCTTCGCCGGATCGGTGCCGGCCGGCGGCTCGGTCCGCCGTCCTCGCAGCATGGGCCACCCCTTCGCGCCCTGGTCGACGGCCACCGCGACGATGACGACCGCGCCGGTGACGATCTGCTCGTAGAAGCTCGGCACGTTCAGCAGCACCAGCCCGTTGGTGAGCGCGCCCAGGATCAGCGCGCCGACCAGGGTGCCGGCGATCCGTCCCTCGCCACCCATCAGATTGGCGCCGCCGATCACGGCCGCGGCGATCGCGGTCAGCAGGTAGGGGCTGCCGCCTTCCGGCTGCGCGGCGTTGATCCGGGCGACCAGGACCAGACCGGCGACCCCGGCGAGTGCGCCGGACAGCGCGTAGACGCCGAGCTTCACGCGATTGACGTGAATACCGGACAGCCAGGCGGTCTCCTGGCTGCCGCCGACCGCGATCACATTCTCACCGAAGACCGTCCTCCGGAGCACGAGCCAGGCCACGACACCGATGATCAGGACCAGCACGACCGCGGTGGGCACTCCGCCGACGTAGCTGTTGAGCATGAACACGAAGGACGCGGGCACGCTGTAAACGGGGTTCCCGTTCGTCACGACATAGGCGCATCCCTGGAAGACGCTCATCGTGCCGAGGGTGGCGATGAAGGGAGGCAGCTTGAGGCCGGTGACCAGCCCGCCGTTGACCAGCCCGCACACCATTCCGGCAACGAGGCCGGTGATCAGGCCCAGAACCGGGGTGACGCCGTGGTTGACCATCAGGTTGGCACTGACGATGCCCACCAGGCTGGCGATGGAGCCGACCGACAGGTCGATGCCGCCGGTGATGATCACGAACGTGACACCCAGGCCGATGATCGCGTTGATGCACGCGGACACGGCGACATCGCGCAGGTTGCCCAGCGTCAGGAAGTCGGGATTGAGCACGCCGAGCAGGACGAAGATCGCGACTGCGGCAAGGTAGATACCCAATGCTTGCGCGCTGACGGCCGGGAGCCTGACGCGTCCCCGGCGGACGGCACCTTCTGGCTCAGCCATTGAACCCTCCGTTTTGCCCCATCGCACTCGCCACGAGTGCGTGTTCCGTAATGCCGGCTCCCTCGTGGAGGGAGTTGATCCGCCCCGCGCGCATCACCAGAACTCGGTCGCACAGGGTTACGAGCTCCGGCAGGTCCGAGGAGACGACCACGATCGCCTTGCCTGCCCCGGCCAGCTCGTCGATGAACTTGTAGATCTCGTAGCGCCCGCCCACGTCGACGCCCTTCGTCGGCTCATCGAACAGATACACCGCCGAGTCCCGCCACATCCACTTGGCGATCACCAGCTTCTGCTGGTTACCGCCGGAGAACTGGCGCGCTTTCAGCTCCACATTGCCCGGTCGCAGCGCGAGCGTGCGGGCGGCGTCGCGAGCGACCGCCCGCTGCTTCCGGCGGCTGGTGAACGGCCCCGTGCTGAATTCGCCGCTCGCCGTCATCGCGACGTTGGCGAACGCGGGGAGGCCGAGGACGAGTCCCTGCCCCTTCCGGTCCTCGGGGATGAACGCGATGCCCGCCCGACGGCTGTCACCGGGACCGGATACGCGTACGCGCCGCCCATCGAGTTCCACAGAACCGGAGCAGCCGCGGTCGGCCCGGATGACCGCGCGGAGGAACTCCGTGCGGCCCGAACCCACCAGACCGGCGATACCCAGCACTTCACCCCTGCGGACGTCCATGGAGATCGGGCCGATACCCCGCGGGTGGGTCACGCCTCTCGCGGAGAAAACGACCGGGGCATCCGCGGCGGCGGGATGGTCGCGGGTGAACCGGAGGAGATCGCGGCCGACCATCCGGCGCACGATCTCGTCGGTGTCCGTCTCGCCGATCGGACTGCGGAAAGCCACCTTGCCGTCGCGCAGCACCACGACCGAATCGGAGACGTTCATGACCTCCGGCAGCTTGTGCGACACGTAGAGGATGCCCACGCCGCGTTCGTGCGCGAGTTCCCTGATGCGCGCCAGCACGTGCTCGACGTTGTGCTCCAGCATGCTGGTGGTCGGCTCGTCCAGCGCGACCACCTTCGGATCGAACGCGAAGGCACGCGCGATCGTCAGCGCGTGCCGCTGGGCCGGGCTCAACGTGGCCAGGCGGTCGTTCCGGTTCAGCGGGAAGCCCATCAGACGGACGTCTTCAAGTGCCCGTTCGACGATGTCGGCCGAGCTGGCGCGCTCCGCGCGGGAGCGGCCGAGCAGCAGGTTCTGCGCGACGGTGAGCTGCGGCACTACCGCCGGTTCCTGGTGCGCGATGACCACTCCGTCCGCCAGCGCGGTACGGGGGTTGTACTCGTGGCGGACGGAGCCCTGCAGCGCGACCACCCCCCGGTCCGGGGTCAGTGCTCCCCCGAGGATCGCGAGGAGGGTGCTCTTGCCGGCGCCGTTCTCCCCGGCGATCGAGCACACCTCCCCACGGTCGAGGTGGAAGGTCACTCCGTCGAGTGCCCGGACACCCGGGAAGGACTTGGCGACGTCACGGACGTCCAGGAGATGGGCCGGCATCAGCGTGTAACCTCCTTGCCCTCTTCGTACTGTCTGCTAAGGCATACCCGTCGGATACTGGTCGACGTTCTGTTTGTCCACGACGAACGCCGGCACGTCCACCCAGCCCGGCACTTTTGCCCCGGCGAGCAGCCACAGGGCGGTGTCGACGCCGGCGGCGCCTTCGGTCGTGGGCCGCTCACTGACGGTGGCGGTCATGTTCCCGGCCACGATCTCCTTCTTCGCCTGCGGGATGCCATCGGTGCCGACGAGCAGGACCTGCCCGGTGAGACCCTTCGCCTTGACGGCGGCCGCAACACCGAAGGCCATCACGTCGTTCTGGGCGTAGAAGGCCTTGATCCCGGGGTGCGCGGTCAGCATCGCCGTTGCGACGTCCTGGGCGGCCCGCTGGTCCCACTTCGCCGTCTGCGACGCGACCAGCTGGAGATTCGGGTGCTTGGCCAGTCCGTCCTTGAAACCGGCGCCGCGGTTGAGCGCGTTGGACGATCCGGGGTCGCCTTCGATCATCGCCACCTCTCCCCCGTTCGGCAGGTGCGCCGCAATGTAGTCGGCCGCGGTCTGCCCGATGACCTTCGCGTCCGGTCCTATGTAGACGACGCCGGGCACGGTTCCCTTCGCGTCGTTGAGGACGATCGCCGGTTTCCCGGACGACAGAGCTCGGGTGTAGACGCTGTCGAGCGCGGTGGCGGAGATCGGCGAGGCGAGGAGCGCGGCGCAGCCCTGGTTCATCGCGCTCTGCGCCTTGTCCAGCTGCTCGGTGATGGACGACTCGTCGTTCACGGCGTAGGTCTGGTATTCGACCCCGAGATTCTTGGCCTCCTGCTCGAAGCCGTCCCGCTCGTAGCTCCAGAACTCGTTCGACAGGGTCCGCGTCACATAGCAGAGTTTCGCCCCTTGTTTCGCCTTCGGCGCGCCGAGGCCGGCACGCACCTCCTGCACCGCGGTCTTGCCGTTGACATCGACCTGCCCGGCGATCGACGAGGTCGACGCGGCGCCACCGTCCGGCGTCGCGGAACAGGCGGCGAGAATCATGGCAGCTCCAGCAGCCAGCGCTGCCGGAATACGTCGTTGTATCCTCATCTGTCTGCCTTTCGGGATGTGGAGCCAATCCGTCGGATGCCCCGGGGTCAGTGAGTGAGCAGGCGTTCCGTTTCCCGCCTGAGCTCGAGCACCGGCCAGAACGAGTCGTCGAGCCGCACGTCGTCCCAGCTGAGAACGGAACCCTTCGGAACGTCCCGGATCAGCTTGGTGTGGTGGGCCAGCGCAACCGGAAGCGCTCGTCGCCCGACCGAGGCCCGCGCGGAGATCAGCTTCCCCCAAACCGTGTAGCCGCCCTCGCCGTCCAGCTCGTCGCCGGCCTTCAGGTCCTTCTTCGCAGTCGCGACCACGTCCCCGTAGAAACCCTTGGGCGCTCCGGTGGCCACGCCGCGCAGCACCGCGTTCGCGATGGAGATGCCAAGCTCGAGGCCGACGTAGTGGTACGGCCGGTAAAGCGCGGCGTATTGCTTCGTCGGATCCGGATGCCATGGATACTCCGAGAAACAGCCCGACACGTAGTCGTTGGTCGCCTTCACCACCACGAACACTCCCTCCTGGGTGTTGTGGGGTATCCAGGCACCGTCACGCGTGACGCTCGACATCACGTCCACGGAACCCTCGCGCGCCAGCACGCCACCCGCATCCTTCGGCCGGCAAATCGTCGCGATCTGCTCCACATCACCGGGCGTGAACGTCAACCCTTCGTCCGAGGGAACCAGGCTCGCCGCGTTCGCGACAGCGGCCATCTCGATCGCCGCCTTCGTGCCGTCGCGGAACGAGGTGTGCATGTACGGGTTCAGCTGGCCGGAGTCGGTGAGCTCCTTGGAGAATTCCCAGTTCTCCCAGACGTTGCCGGGGTTCATCTCGTGGTAGTGCTCGAGGTATTTCGCCCCCTTGCCGGCGCACACCACCTGGAACCCGGACGTGCGGGCCCAGTCGACCAGCTCCATGATCAACGCCGGCTGGTCTCCGTAGGCAAGCGAGTACACCAGGTTCTCCTGCGCCGCGCGCCGCGCGAGTGCGGGTCCGACGAGCGCATCCGCCTCGACGGTCACCATGATGATGTGCTGACCTGCCTCGATGGCCTTCAGCGCGTGCTGTGCGCCGACGATCGGATTGCCGGTCGCTTCCACGATCACATCGATGCCTTCGGCGAACAAGGGACCGGCTTCGGGTAACACCGCGGTCGAGCCATGCGCCAGCGCATCGCCGATGTCGTCCGCCACCGCGCCCTGCGGCCAGTCGACCAGCTTGAGCGCCTGCAGCGCACGGTCGAGGTTGATGTCCGCCACGGCCGCCACGTGGATTCCCGGGGTGGCGCGGACCTGAGCCAGGAACATCGTGCCGAACCGGCCGGCGCCGACGACACCGACCCGGATCGGCTTGTCATCGCGCTCACGGGCCAGCAGCAAGTCGTGCAAGTTCACTGGAAACTCCCGAGCTGATAGCATGTGGTAACGGTTCCAGTTTTGTACCACGCGTGTTTCGCCAACGTCAACGGTCAATCCCGGCGGCGCCCTGCCAGGGCCGGGAGCACACGACGAGGCTGCCGCACGTGAACTGACGCCCGGTGATTTACTGGCGAATGCAGTCGGAAGGGGACCCATGAAGAAGGCGGCAACCATCCGGGACGTCGCCGCCCGGGCGGGTGTGTCGGTCTCGGTCGTGTCGCGCGTCCTCAACGGAACGGGCCCGGTCGCGCCCGCGAAGCGCGCCAAGGTGCTCGAGGCGATCGAAGCCCTGGCTTACCGGCCGCGGGCCGCGGCGCGCCAGCTGAGCCAAGGTCACAGCGACACCATCGGTCTGTTGCTGGCCGATCTGACCAACCCGTTCTTCGCGCGGCTCGCCGATCGGGTCGTCGCCGAAGCGCGGTCCAGGGGGCTGCAGATCCTGCTGATGACCACCCAGGAGGACCCGCACCTGGAGGGACAGGCACTGGAAACCCTCCTGGATCGCTCCGTCGGCGGCATGATCGGCACGCCGACCGGTCACAACGTCGAACGCTGGGACAAGCTCACATCGCTCGGCATCCCGGTGGTCTTCGTCGACCGGGCCATCACCGAACTCGATCAGATGGACGTCGTGAGCATCGAGAACGTCCGATCCGCCGCCACCGCGACGAGGCATCTGCTCGACCACGGGCACCGGCGGATCGGCATCATCTCCGGCCCCTTGGACACCACGACCGGGCTGGAGCGGGTGCGTGGTTACGAGGACGCTTTGCGTGACTACGGCGTGACACGCGACGCCCGGCTGGTGCGCCCGGCACCCTTCCGCGGCGATCGGGGTGCCGAGGTCGTGGCCCGGATGCTCGCACTCGAGGACCCGCCCACCAGCCTCGTCGTCGCCAACACCGCACAGGTGCGCGTGGTGCTCCGCATGCTCGCCCAGGCCCGGGTGTCCATACCGGACGACTTGTCGGTCGTCGTCTTCGACGACAACCCGTGGACTGAGCTGATCCAGCCACCGCTGACTGTCGTCCGCCAGCCGATCGACATGCTCGCACTGCACTCGGTGGAGCTGGTCCACGCACGGAAGCGACAGTTGCTCCCTCCCGCCCCCCGGCACATCCGGGTCGCCGCGGAGTTCCTCGAGAGATCCAGCACCGCCTCGATCTGACACCGTTTCCCAGCCCATCGCCCCGAGCCCGAGGAGACCGGACCACATGCCCCAACCCGTCGTCGTCACCGCCGTGTTCAATCCGCTTCCCGGATGCCGCGACAAGGCGAAGTCCGCCATCCAGGACGCACTTCCCGATGTCCACGCAGAGAGGGGCTGCTTGCTGTACGCATTGCACGACGCAAAGGACGGCTCCCTGATTCTGATCGAGAAATGGGAGTCGCCGGACCTGCTGGACGCGCACGCGGCCGGCGAACCGGTCGCCAAGCTCAACCGCGCGGTGGAGGGGCTTCTGGAAGCCGCACCGACTGTCGTGACCATGACGTCCTTGCCCGGCGGAGACGGGGACAAGGGCCGGCTCTGACCCGTCCGTGCCGCGCACCTCGTCCGCGCCGACGGTGCCGGTGCGCGGCGAACTCGGATCGCGTCCCAGCAGGACCGATGATCACCGCGTCCGTCCAGCGCCCCGGTGTGCGAGTTGGCCGGCTTCAACTGTGATGACCGTTGCCGGCGACCGCGGCGTGGGGTGTGCGGCCGAGCCGCCGGTCAGGAGCGGGGCGGAGGATCTGCCGGACGGTGACGTGTGTGGTCGCATCGCGGCTCGGGTGAGCGCTGGACCTGGGTTTCGAGGACACGGCGGGCGAGTTGCCAGTCCGATTCGAACTCGGGCGTGAAACGCACGCGTATCGTGGTGCCCCGGTCGTCGACGTGCACCTCGCAGTTTCCTCCCCGTTCGAGGGCTCGTTCGTTGATCAGGTCGAGACCGAAACCGCCCTGGCCCGCCGACCGCGGGTCGAAGCCGGTGCCGTCGTCGGCGACCTCGATCAGCAGCATTCCGTCCGCCGCCGCGGGGATGCGAACCGACACTTCCTTCGCCTGGGCGTGTTTGACGACGTTGCGCAGGCATTCCCGGACGATTCTGACGACATCCTCCGTGCAGTTCTCGCTCAGGGTGTCCCACAGCTCGTCCAGCTCGAGGGTGATCCTGAGGTTGTTCGGCTTCGCGAACCGCGTGGCGATCGTGGCGAGCCGGGCGGAAAGCCGTTCGCCGTCCTCGGGCGGCGGCGGTTCACCCATCAGCAGGCGGATGTCCGCCGATGCGTCGGCGACGAGCGTGCGCAGCTCCGTGAGTCGCCCGTGCAGTGCCGGTTGCCCGGCGGCATCGGCCTGCGCTCTCGCGGTGAGCATGGACAGGCCGAACAGTCGCTGCGAGACCGTGTCGTGGAGCTCTTCCTTCACACGCAGGCGTTCGTGGTCGGTGCCGACGTGCCGGGCGCCTCGGATCGCCGCGGAGTACTGCAGGGCCAGCGCGGCCTCGAACGCGATCTGCCACCAGCGGATGAACGTCTCCGGTCCCACTCGGACTTCACGGGGGAGCATCCCCACGATGACACCGATCGGCGCGTCTTCCCAGGGCAGGGGTATCGCCACGAGATCGTGCATGTCCTCGATGAAGGGGCGCATCGGAGCGAGCGCGGCATCGGTCAGGACGCGCTCGCGCCAGTCACGTTCGATGAGGATCCTGTTCTCGAGGTAGGCGCGCCACAATGTCATCGATCCGCCGGTGATTCTGATCTTCTCCAGGGCAGCGAGCACGTTGGGGCGGATCTCATTGCCGGCTACGAAGGTCGGTACCTGTGTCTGCTGGTCGATGAGCACCACGAGAGGCCCGAGTATGCCCGTGAGGCCGGCGATGAGCCGGGTCATGCCCTTGACCACCGCGTCGAGGTTTCCGCACTGGGCGAGCTCGAGAAATCGGATGGCGAGCAGGCGGCGCTCTTCGTCGCCCGGCCCCGCCGAAGACTCCAGCGCCGGGCCGCCTGCCGACGTCGCGCCGGTGCCACTTGTCGATGGGGCCACGACGACTCAGTATGGCTCGCGGGCGTCGGACCGTCCAGTCGGACCCGTCAAGCTATGATACGAGGCGAGGAGATGTCATGGTGGACGTTGGATCGGGCGAGACGCCGATAAGCGTGTACGTGGTGGACGATCACGAGATCGTGCGGCGCGGCTTGCTCTCCGTCCTCGAAATCGCTCCCGACATCGAGGTTGTCGGGGACGCGCCGAACGGTCAGGTCGTACTCGACGAGTTCGCCGCCGCACCGTCCGCTCCGGCCGACGTCGTGCTGATGGACCTCGTCATGCCGGTGTGCGACGGGATCAGCGCTTCGCGTGAACTGCGGAGGCGGTTCCCCGATCTCAAGATCCTCGTCCTGAGCAGTTTCGGCGACCTGCGCTACGTGCGGCCCGCTCTCGAGATCGGGGTTGCCGGCTACCTGCTGAAGGACGCTCCGCCGGAGACCGTCCTGGACGCCGTGCGTGACGTGTTCCGAGGCCGGCTCCACCTCGACCGGCGTGTCTCCGAAACCCTCTCCGACGCCGCGACGTCCTCACCCGTCGGCGGTCTCACCCGGCGTGAGCGGGACGTCCTGCACCTCGTGGCCCGAGGTCTGTCCAGTCAAGACATCGCGGACACGCTCGTCCTCAGTGAGCGAACCGCGCGTACGCACATCAGCCACCTGCTCATGAAGTTCGGTATGCAGTCCCGGATTCAGCTCGCTTTGTGGGCGCACACCAACGGCTTCGGCGCAGAGGCGCCGGCGCGGTAGCGAATGCTCAGGTCGTGGTGTCGGCGGCCGGATCACCGACGGGCGGCGGCCGGTTTGTGCCGCCGCGCGACGTCAAGATCGGGGCGGCACCGTGCGAGTGGGCGACGACCACGTTCACCGATCCCAGCACCCCGGATCAGCGCAGCGTGCCGATCCGGTCGGCGTCGGCGACCATCCGGTCTACCCGTTCCTGGAGCCACGTGAGCGTCTCCCGGTGCGAGTTGACGTAGAGCGCGCCCGCCTCGATCGCCCGGACGGTGAGGCGGCCGAGGTCCAGCGGCTCGACCGCGGCCGCGATCCGGGTGGCGAGGAACTCGTACATCGCCTCGTCGCGCGGCTCGGCACGTTCGACCTCGGCGAGCGAACCCAGGATGCCCTCGGTCCGTACACCGCCGGGTGTGAGGACGGTGACGCCGACCGCCGTTCCGCGCTCGGCGAGCTCCGCGTGGAGCATCTCAGAGAGGGTGATCACCGCGGACTTGGCGGGCGGGTACGCGCCGAGAATCGGGCTGGCCACGAGTCCCTGGCGCGAAGCGGTGTTGACGACGTGCCCCTCGCCCTGTTCGAGCATCCGAGGCAGGAATGCGTTGAGGCCGTGCAGGACGGAGTAGACCGTGCTCGCCATCGCGGACTGCCATACCGCAAGATCGACTGGTTCACAGAACGGCCCGCCACCGCCGCCGGTCGCATTGTTGCAGAGCACGTGAACCGTATCGAACCGGTCGAACGCCGCATCGCGCAACCGGATCACCGCGTCGGCCTCCGCGACGTCGGTGGGCACACCGATCGCGTCCACGCCCGACTCGTGCAAAGTGGACACAGCCTTCTCGAGTGCGATGTCGTCAATGTCGGCGAGCACCATCCGCATCCCTTGTTCGGCAAGGGCCCGGGCGAGCCCGAGTCCGACACCGCGGGCTCCACCGGTCACCACGGCGACTTTTCCGGTGAGATCATCCATTCGATTTCTCCTAGAACAGGGCGATCGGGTTGGTGGCGCTGGAAGTGACGCCGACCATTCGCCACGGCAGCATGGCGAAGAAGAACTCCCAGCGCTGTTCGGCCGCACAGGTGGCGGCCAACTCGGTGAGTTCCACGTTGTCGACGAGCCAGAGCCCGAGCGCGACCAGGCTGATGAGATGGACCGGTCGGAACAGCTCGAAGGAGTCGAAGCCCGACGGCTGGACGTCATGGATGCAGTCGCTGCCCAACGCGGCCACGTCGCGATCCCGCAGGAACGGCAGGCACGCCGCGTGCAGGCCGGGCTGACGCTGCTCGGGATCGACACCTTCGCTCAGGGTCCTCGCCACGTGCCCGGTGTGGATCAGCAATGCGTCGCCGGAACCGACGGTGACGCCCTGGCGTTCCTCCGCGGCGGCGAGATCCTCGGGGAGGATCGCGGTGCCCGGCGTAAGCCACGGCACGCCCTTCAAGGCCGCGACATCGAGTAGCACCCCCCGGGTTACAATGCCGTCGCTGGCGTCGTGAATGGACAACTTGCTCGAACCGCCGAGCGACGTGACGTGCTCGTCGACGCCAAAACCGTTGTAGTTCTGGCCTTCCCACGAGTAGTGGGCCAGCCCGTCGAGGTGCGTGTTGGACCCGTGCGCCGAGATGAAGACCGACTCCGTCACGGCGTCGAATCGGCTGGTGCCCTTGCCGACGTGGTGGGAGACCTCGCCGATGCCCATGAACCGCATCGCCTGGCCCAGTCCCGATCCCAGTGGGTCCTGTGGGCCGCCCGGATCGATGTCCCGGGAAAGCGAGACGATCTGCCCGGTCCGCACAAGCGCCGCCGCCGCGCGCCGCACGTCCGGGGTGATGAGGTTCAACGTGCCGAGCCGGTCGTCGTCTCCCCACCGGCCCCAGTTCGACAGTGACTTGAAGTAGCCGATTACGTCGTCCGCCGTGGGCAGGCTCATCCGGGGTTCTCCTCACTCGCGGCGTCGAACTCTCGCCGTGCCTCGGCAGCTGCCGAGCGGAACGCGGTGACCAGCATGCCGCGGTCGCCGGTCACGTTGAACAGGCGCACGCCCTCGGCGGCCAGCATGCTCACCGTCTCGTCCCAGCCGGGGATGGCGAGAAACTGGATGCCCGCAGTGAGCGCCGCCTTGCGCACCCTGACGTTCATGTCGCGGATCGTGGCGTTGGTGACGTCACCCTCGAGCCCCAACTCCATGGCGAGGTCGAACGGTCCGAAGAGGAGCCCGTCGAGACCGCCGTCGGCCGCGATCTCCTCGACGTTCTCGACACCTTCGGCATCCTCGATGAGCCCGAACACGAGGATGTTCTCCCGCGCACGCCGAAGCTCGGTCGGCCAGTCCGTCGTGAGGTGCCCGACGGCGCGCACGGCCGGACACGCGCCGCGAACACCGTCCGGTGCGAAATTCGCCGACGCCACGACCCGGCGTGCCACCTCGACATCGCGTACGTGGGGGGCGATGATGCCCGCCGCACCCATGTCGAGCACTTTCTGGATGAATGAAGAACTGTGGTCGGGGACCCGCACGATCGCATCGATCCCCGCCGCGTCGGCAGCGCGGACGAGCTGGTTCACCTCCCCGATGCCCATGCTGCCGTGCTCCGCGTCGATCCACGCGAAGTCGAGGCCCGCGTACCCGGCGATCTCCACGGTGTCCGGGGTGGGCAGCTGGATGCAGGCGCCAAAAGCGGGTGCACCGTCCGCCAGCTTCCTTCTGATGTTTCGTGGTGCGTTGCGCACGAGATTCCTCCTCGGTTCAGAACGATGTTTGCTCCGTTGGCGGCGCTCAGTCTTGCGCCATGGCCGGCCCCACCGCGGCCCCGGTGGTCACCTCGACCGGCCGGCGGCTGCCACGAACCAGGAAGACGAGCAGCAGGCCGATGATCACTCCCACCGACCCGACCGTGATCGTGAGCCCGTAGGCGCGGACTGTCGGCAGCTGTGTGCCGGGAGCGACCGCGCTCGACATGGTCAGCGCGAACACCGACACACTGATGGCCTGGAAGAGGCTCCGGATCACCACGGCGAATCCCATTCCCTCGCCCATGTTGTCGGTCGGGATGACCTCGGCAAGCAGGTTGGGGATCGACGTCAGTGCGAATGTGGTGCCGATGACGTTGAGCACCAGCACGAACAGCATCAGTGGAAGGCTGTCCCGCAGGAAGAAGAAGCACGGCAGGACGACGGACAGAAACGCCATGCCGATCAGCATCGAACGTTTCGCACCCACCCGGCCGGCCACCGCGCCGGACACCGGCGCACACAGGAACCCGATTGCGGCGATCCCGAGCCCGATCGTGCCGAAGACCGACGGCGTCAACCCGAGTCCCACCGGCGCGCTGGTCGGCGACTGGAACAGGATCGGCTGCACCAGCTGCATGCCGCCGATCGCGCCGAACGAGAGAAAGGCGACGATGCCCATCGTCAACGCGTACTTGGGCTTGGCCAACAGGCGAAGGTTCAACAACGGCTTCGTGACGCGCAACTCCCACCACACCCAGAAGGCGCCGATGACGGCGCCGACGGCGAGGCAGCAAAGCACCACCGCGTCGGTCCAACCAGCGGTCTGTGCGGACGTGGCGCCGTAGAGGATCGCGGCCAGGGCCGGCACGAACAGGAAACCGCCGACGATGTCCACCTTCTCGCCCGGCACATGAGTCCTGGGCGACGGATTGAGGGAGAATTGGCACAGCGCGGCCGCGAGCGCGGCCAGTGCGGCTGCCGCGATGAAGATCGCGTGCCAGTTGACGTACTGGATCAGCAGACCCGACGCGAAGTAGCCGAGCGCGCCGGCGATGGAGACCGTGCCCGCCACGACGGCCATGGTCACGGGCACCCGTCTGGGCGCCACGGCCTCCCGGGAGATCCCCATGATGAGCGGCAGCACCGCACCGGACACCCCTTGAATGGTTCGTCCCGCGATGATAGCGCCGAACGTGCCGACCGCGACGCTCACGACAGAGCCGAGAATGGACAGCAGCAGAACGATGATCAAGACTTTCTTACGGCCGAACAGGTCACCGAGCTTGCCGCCGATCGCGGCAGCCGCCGCGACCATGAGCATGAAGCCCGTGAACACCCAACCGATATCGGTTGTCCTGACGTGGAAGTCGGCGATGAGGTGGGGCACCGCCGAGGTGAGCATCGCCGCTTCGAAGGCACCGGTCGCCTCGGCGGCGACCAGCGCGGCAAGAACCAGTGAGTAGGGTCGAAAACGTGATTCAGCGGGGGCGACAGACGCCATTATCCATCCCTTTCCAGATTACCGAAAACCCCTTAGAAGGTTGCCAATCCAGTCACTTGCCGAACGATTCAGCCCGGTCGAAACCATGCATCATCCGCTCGTGACGATCCGCGACATAGTTCCGGTATTCCGGATGTGTGAAGACATACAGTTCATCCGCGACTATCGCGTCGACGACCCGCCTGCCGACCTCATACGGGGCCATGGTCGCCGTCGCGGACTGACTGGTCACGTCATTGGGCGGTACGTCGGTGTCCGGCAACCCCTTGATCGCACGAGAGGTCCGCCAGAGACGGGTTCGCACACCACCGGGACAGAGCACGCTGACACCGATCCCTTCTTCGGCGAGTTCTGCGTGCAGGGCCTCGGACAGCGCTATGACACCGGCCTTCGTCGCGGAGTACGGAGACAGCGCCGGCGCACCCACCAGTCCACCCATCGACGACGTGTTGACGATGTGCCCGCCACCGGCGGCACGCATGCCAGGCAGAAAAGAATGCACGCCGTTGAACACCCCCGTCAGGTTGATGTCGACGACACGGTCCCACACCTCCGGCCGCACCTCGTCGAACCGCATCCCGAGAGTACTGACACCGGCGTTGTTCACCAGAAGCTGTACGCTCCCCAGGACGGAACGCACCGTGTCGGCCGCGGTGCCCCAACTGTCCCGGTCGGTCACGTCCAGCACCACCGGCACGACCTCGGCACCCGACTTTGCCAGCTCCGCGGCGGACTTCTCCAGCTCGGCCTCGTCGATGTCGGCGAGCGCCACCTTGACCCCGCATTCGGTGAAAGCTCGCGCAATCCCGAGGCCGATCCCACCTGCGGCTCCGGTGACGAAGGCAACTCTGCCCGTCAGATCCTTCACGCGTCGTTCCTTCCTCGACCACCGCTCCCGGTGCCGAAGCGGACCGTCCAGCACTCGCTCCAGTCTCGGGATCCACACGCGACAGCGAAAGAGTCAACTGTCTCGATTTGGGCTGTCAGCCAGGTGCACGCAGTGAGCTGGCCATAGCTGGCCGCGACCCAGACCTGCGCACTGGAACCGTCCGGCGACAGAGCGTCATGCCGGCACGGCGTGTTGATTCAGGCCCGACCACCTTGGCGTCTCCGGTACCGCGCCCACTGTCTACTCGGCAAGTACCAGGTCGACCAACTCGGGCGGGACCGTTCCAAGATCGGCGTTTCCGGCCCGACCCCTCTCTGTCAGACTGGTGTGAGACACACAGGATCAGTTGAGTCTTCTGTGGAATTCGTAGGGCGAAGACGGGACTTTTGGGACTGTGACGTTGAGTGCTGCCGATCTCCAGGCCGATAATGGTCAGGTGGTCAAGAAGAAGCGGGGATCACGTGACGGCCAGGCGAAACGCCGGACGTTCACCGCGGCGTACAAACTGGCGATCGTGGAGGAATACGAACAGCTGACCGAGCCCGGCTCGAAGGGCGCGCTGCTGCGGAGGGAAGGGCTGTACCACTCCCATCTGATCGACTGGGCCCGAAGCCGCGATGCCAGCGAGACCCGCTGGGACAGCCTCGCCAAGACGGCCGACGTCCGCTACCGCGAGCTGATAGGGGACCATCCCGTTGTGCCGACCAAGGCTGCCACTTCGTTCAGACACGACCTGGAACCCGGTAGCCTCTACCTGCGGGACTCCGCACACGAACTGCACCTGCTGCGCCCATTCCTGACGGGCGAGGTTTGCCCGGTCTGTCGAGCATGGTCGACCTACCACGCCGATCTCGTCCCCAAGGGCGGCGTACAGTTGAAAAGCCTTGAACACGGGCTGTGCTACACCAGCCCGCAGACAAATCGAAGGCGTTGGCCGTCGTTGGCCTACTCTAACGTGCGGCCGTCGCCTACGGCCGCAGGTGAAGGATGATCGCCGTCTGAACTCCGAACTCGGCCACACAGCCGAAAAGTTGGAGGCGAGTTGACGGCAGGTTAATTCCTGTACTTCGTGTGCGCCAGCCGGAACGTGCGCAAGTTCCGCTTCATCTCGTTCTTCGTCGCCAGCACTTCGCGGCGCGCGATGTGCGACCGCAGCCTGCGCTTCTCGAAGTCTTCCGCGACGAACTCCTGCCTCGTCGAGCACAGCACGACGTAGGTACGACGATACTTGAACCACGAAAGGAACGTCCGGAGCGTGACGCCTTTATTGTGGGTCACCTTCGACCACTCGTCGGCGTAGTACCTCTTCAGGAGCTTGCACCCGTCACGCAAGTCTCGTTCGATGGACTCCGACGCGACGAGGATCTGAGAGCAGGCATCTCGCATCTTCGTGTTGAAGTCTTTCTTGGCGTGGATGATGTAAAGACGCTTGCCAGCACGATCCACTTTGATCAGGTCGAACAGCTCGACATCGCCGCCGTCCGCGTGAGCGAACACCTCGTCTCCGAAGTAGAAATCCGGTTCTTTCGCCTGCGCGTCGTTGAACTCGCTCTCCTTGCCGCCTTTCCATGGCAGGAACGTCACCTCATCGCCCAGCAGCACCGGCTCTTCCGCGCGGAAGACTTCCTCGATGAAGTCGTTCTTCAGGTTTTCCAGGAAAGCACCGAGGCTCTGGTACCACACCTTGTCGATCCGGAAGTACGTCCGGTCGTCGAGGTCGACCTGCCCGTGCAGGAAGTCGAGGATCTTCCGGGTGACCCTCTTCGACGTGTTGTCGGGGTCGATCCGGTAGGTCAGTGAGAGCGCCAAGAACTTCTCGGCAAACTCCTCCTTGTCGTTGAGGCAGTCCGCGAGCTTGTGTTTGAAGTGCGGCAGGAGGTCGTCGAAGTCCGGCGGGCTCTGCCCCACGAAGGTCCGGCTCAGCCTGAAGCCGAACCCGGCGTTGTACGGGATAATTTCGTATGGGTCGAGTACGTCGATGTCCGGTGCGTCACCGCCGAGCAATGTCTTCCGGATGTTCTCGACGAACGTACGGACCAGCTCGCCCTCCAGGTCCTTGTCGTTCCGAACGGGATATAGGTTGTCGAGGAACGACAGCTGCTGCAGACGTTCCTCGCTCGGAGGAGGCAAGGCTTCGAGCGCCCCGATCAGCTCACCTACGCCGGCAAGGTCCATCCGCTGGCGAAGGACGAAGGACGACTTGACCTCGACCGCGGGCGCCTTGTCCGGGTCGATGAGGCCCTTGAGCGGGTTGTCCTCCGGGATTTGTTCGGCGTCGAGCCTGCCGACCAGCTTCTTCCACACCGTGTCCATTGCTTCGCTCTTGTCGATCGAGTACGCCCTGCGATAGGTCTCGGAGCGGCTGCTCCTCATGCCGATCAGATCACGCACATCGGCCGCGGTGAACCTGTTGGATATCAGCTTCTTCGCCGTGTCGAACGGGAAGCTGTAGTCGACGGCATCGGCGATGATCCGGAACCCGCCGCCCGACGTGATGGCGTAGAGAGACGTCTCGGAGGCCATGAACAGACATGCGTCAGCACCCCTGACATAAAACTTATCCCCGTCTTCGGGATCCCGGAGGTAACCCCGCACGAAGGGCAGGAGCCCTTCGCCGAAAGTAGGCCGCACGTAGAGGTCGAGCTGGTAGCCGTCCATCAGCTGGCTCACTGGAACCGGCGAAAGCTCGGGCAGCCCTTCCTTGGCCACACGGCGGGCGTACGCCTTGAGAACACCCTTCAGCCGCGCCGCCGGCTTCACGCCGTCCGAAACCGTAAGCTTCCAGATCGCGTTGTTCGATCGCTTGGCGTTCATCCAGGGCACCTCCGCTACGACGACGTCCCCCGGGTCGCCCGTTCGCTACAGCCTGTTACGGACACCCTCGTTCGTTACCACATCGTGACGGCGCTTCAACAACCGAGCACACCGTCGTGTTCGGACACCACGTGCCCACGCTGCGGTCCTGCACTCGGGTGACCGCGTCGACGACGGGTCCGTCGATCGTGACCCACCCCCCTGCACCCGCGGGCGACGCCACCGGTCGAGGTCGACGGTGACCCGGCCGATGCAGTCGCAGTACAGCGCATCGGCGAGCACCTGGTCGAGCGGCTCCGCACCCACCACCTCACCACCACCTGATCCCGGGCCCGTCCCGGTCGTGCGGGACTACGCCGGGTTCTCCGCGACGGCGAGGTAGTCCGTGTAGATCTGCGGTGAGCCAGAGAACGAAGCCAGCTGCTTCCACTCCTCATACATCTGCTTGGTGTCACGGTGGGCGGACGCGAACTCCGCGGCCTCACCGGTGGCGATGTCGGGCTCGGGGTAGAAGACGTCCAGCGCGTCCAGGCTCGCGATCTCCATCATCATCACGTACTGGTCGAGGCGGTTGCCCCGCTCGCCCTTGAGCACGTGGAACCGCCAGTCCGGGTAGTCGTCGATCCGGTGGTGGTTCTCGGCGATGAAGCGATCGAACACCTCCTCGGTCACACCGGCGCGCAACGCCAGATTGTGGATCCCGACGACCCGGGCGACGGGCTCCTCCCCCGGGCGGTCGCGGTAGCGGGGGCCGGGCGTGACCGTGCTCCGCGGATTGTCGGCCAGCAGCCGGTAGTCGGTGAACAACGTCGGCAGCTCACCGAACGTGCCCAGCCGCCGCCACCGCGCCAGCACCACCTCCGCCTCCGGGTGCCGCGCCCAGAACAACCGGGCCAGCTCAGTCTGCTCACCCCGGGCCGTGACGTAGCGGTCGCGCTGCTCGGCGCTGTCGATCTCGTACAACATCAGGTACTGCCCAGTCCGCTCTCCGCGCAACCCGCGCAACAGAGTCCACCGCCACCCCGGGTACAAGGGCAAGTGAACGCCTTCACCACGCACGAAGGTCTCGAACTCCTCCGGCGTAACACCAGCCTCCGTGTCGATAGCGATGTACTGGAAGGTGAACACCGACAAGCGTCCCAATTGCGCGTCCAATCCTCGGGCCGGGAAAGGGATCGCGCGTCCGACAAGCACGACTCCCCGCACCACATCCTGCCCGCTCCAGAGCAACGGGCCCGCGAGCCCTACCCGCTGGACGCGATCCGACGGGTCCCACCGTCTGTGAAGATCAACCAGCGTCAGCGCTACCAGGAACAACGTGGTGCGGTTCACCGTCACGCGCCGCTGCGTTCAGGCCGATGAGGAGTGTCCCTTGCCGGCGCGGCTCCAGAGTTCCCGCTGGTGAGGTTGAGGTCGATGCCCGGCCAGAAGGTCGGCGCTGGATGCTCGGAATCGTTGCCTGGCTGACGCTTCAGCATTGGCCGACCCCTTCGAAACTGCACCGACCTGCAGCTTGAGAAATCGCGACCGCGACCTGCCAGTACGACAGCAACGCTTCGCCAACACTTAACGGGCGCGCGCCTGTTTGGCCAAGGCACGCTGGGCCATCACGCGCGGGCCAGCCATACACATCTGGGCGAACTGCTCGCTGACCCCGTAGGCGGCAGCGACCTCGGCATTGGTTTTGCCGTCGAACGCGGCGCGCTTGGCGGCTTCATCGGGAATCAGCAGCTGCGCCGAGATGAACTTGGCTTCCTTCTCCATGCCGGCGTCGAACCGGCGACATCCGTCCTCGGTCAGCAGCAGCTCCGCGAACTCGTGCTCAAGCAAGTGGTGGGCCAGCTCGTGGGCCAGGCTGGCCCGTCGTCGAGCTTCCGAGTGAGCGGTGTTCTCGATGATGATGCGACTGCTGCCGACCGGAATGATCGCGGCCGACCAGACCGTCGAGCGCTCGGACGTGAAGTGGCGAACGGCAGCCTCAGCCCTCGGCCCGTCGGCCAGTGCCTCAAGCGGATACACGGGTATGCCGTGCTCCTCGGCAAGCAAGTAGGGGTCCAACGCCGCAAACCTGCTGAGCCCGAGACCCCTTCGCTCCTCAGCGGCGACCGTCCGCATCCCTGCCTGGGTCCACCGCGCCCGCATGGCCTATTCCGCCTTCGCCTGCCGGTCGGCGTTGAAGCGCCGCACCGCGGAGCCGATCAGCTCCTCCAAGTGATCGACGTCCTCCGGCTGCAGGTCCGGGCGGGCGCGCAGCAGCGGCGCCAGCTCGGCCACCAAGTCCGGCGGCTCCGCGTTCCGCCGCTGTAGCTCGGCGTCGTCGATCATGAACTTCTCGGCTGGCACGTCGAGCCAGCGCACCATCGTCGCGAAGGCGTCGACGTCCGGGTTCTTCCCGTTCGCCAGCCTCGACATCGTCGAAGGGCTGACATCGAGCAGCTTGGCCAGCTGCCGCCACGACAACTCCCTGGCCTCGCGGGCCGCGTCCAGCGCCCCGTGTAGAGCGATCACATCGATGCTCGCGTTGGCCACCCGGACTCCTGTTCCTACTGGTCTTCTTCGTCCGTCGCTCATTGTTCGACAAGTCGAGCATCCATGCTACCCTCCATTCGTGGATGCTCGACATGTCGAGCACCGAACGAAGATAGGCACACCTAACCCCCGAGGTGTACTCCAGCCCCGACCCAAAGGAAGACACCATGTCCACCACCAGCGAACGCCAGGCCCCCGGCCAGCACGACCGGCCCCCGGTCCGGATCGCCGTCACCGTCAACGACGACCAGGTGATCCTCACCGAGCACCGACTCAACGGAGCCCAGATCAAGGCCGCGGCCGTCGAACAGGGCGCCGACCTGCAGATCAGCTTCCAGCTGTCGGTCGAGCGCGGCCACCGCTACCACGTCGTCGACGACGACGAGGTGATCACCGTCCACGAGGGCGACAAGTTCGTCGCCGTCGCCGCGGACGACAACTCGTGACCACCCCGACGACCGCGGTCGAAGCCGCCGTCGCCGCTGTCCGGGCGCACTTCGCCGGGAAACCGGTCGAGGTCCTCCCGGACGGCGCCGGCGGCGCCACCCTCATCGTCGACGACATCGACCTCGGTGACCGCTACACACCCCGCACGAGCTGGCTCGGCTTCCACATCAGCGCCGCCTACCCCCATGCCGACATCTACCCGCACTACATCGCCAGGGTCGCCCGCGTAGACGGTCAACCCCACGGCCAGGCTGTGCAACCCGTCGACTGGAACGGTCGAGTGGCCTTGCAGCTCTCGCGCCGCTCCCCCGGCTGGAACCCGGCGAACGACAACGCCGCGCTCAAGGCGGAGAAGGTGATCGCGTGGCTCACCAAGGCGTGAATCCGCCCGCGCCGGGCTGGAGCCTCACCGCTCCGCCGCGGCTCTGGGCCGACCTCGAAGCGCACCTGTTCCGAGACGACGGTGACGAGCACGGCGCCGTGATCCTCGCCGGGCATACCGATGGCCCTCGGGGGCACCGCCTGCTCGCCCGCGAGCTCCTGATCGCCGAGGACGGCGTCGATTACGTCGCCGGCACCACCGGCTACCGTGCTCTCCGCCCCGAGTTCGTGCGGGACGCGGCCTTGCGCGCCCGCGCCGAGCGGCTCGCCTACCTCGCGGTACACAACCACTTCGGCACCACCTCGGTTTGCTTCTCCCCCATCGACCTCGACAGCCACGAGCGCGGTTACCCCGCCCTGCGCAAGATCACCAAGCAGATCGTCGGCGGCCTGGTTTTTACCCCGAATGCTGGAGCCGGCGACCTGTGGCTTCCCGACGGAAGCCGTGACACGCTCTCGGAGGTCGTTGTTCCCGGCGGGAACCTTCTCCGCCTTGCCGCGTCGCCAGTCCCGGCCGAAGCCAGCGACGGCCGACATGACCGCCAGGCCCGGCTGTTCGGCGACCGAGGCCAGCAGGCGTTCACGCGGATGCGGGTCGCCGTCGTCGGGCTCGGCGGAATCGGGTCCATCGTGACCGAACTTCTCGCGCGGCTCGGCGTCGGACACCTCGTCCTCATCGACGCCGACACCATCGACGAAACCAACCTACCGCGGCTCGTCGCGGCGGACGTGGACGACGTAGACGCGCGCAAAACCGAGCTCGCCGCCCGCAACGCCCGCCGGGCCAACCCCGCGATCGACCTCACCGTCATCAACGAGGACGTGCAGCACCCGGACGCCCGACAAGCGATCGCGGCGTGCGATTGGATCTTCCTCGCCGCCGACACGAACGCCGCCCGGTACTGGGTCGACCGAACCGTCCACCAATACCTGATCCCGGCCACCCAGGCCGGCGTGAAGATCCCCGTCAACGAAACCGGCGTGATCGGCCGCGTCCACGTTGCGGTCCGCCAGCTGATCCCCGGCAACGGCTGCATGTGGTGCAACAAGTTGATCGACCCGACCGAGCTCGCGCTCGATATGCTGCCGAACCGCGTGCGCGAGCAAGCCCGCTACGTCGACGACGTCCCAGCACCCAGCGTCATCGCGCTCAACAGCGTCGCCGCCGCCGAGGCCGTGAACCACTTCATGCTCGCCGTCACCAACCTCCACACCGACGACGACGAGCACTCCCTCCTGCGCTTCCCCCGGAGCGGCCAGCAGGTACCTCAGCAGTCGCGCCGTGACACGGCGTGCGGCACGTGCTCCGAGCACGGCGTTCTCGCGCGAGGCGCGAGCGAATAGTTCCACATCACCCGGACAGCTCCTTCATGACACGCTCCAGCATGAACTTCGACGACTCGACTGCCCGCGCCTCCCACGAACACGCACACCGTCGCCACCCCGTCGACTCAATGTCGCGCAGGGCACAACCCCGAGACGAACAGCAGGACCAGCCCGACACCGAGCCCGGGCCGGGCCCAATACGCCAGCAGCGGAACCGACGTCCCGACCGCAAGGACACCCAGCGCGCGGACCCGCGCCTGCCGGGGAACCAGGCGCAGCAGCAGCGCCCCGACGACCGCGCCGGCCGGCTCGGCCGCGAGAATCACGCCGATCCACCCTCCTGCCGCACCGACCTCCCGGATGAACGGCACCGCGAGCCCCTCGGGCACGACGGCGAACAACCTGCTACACCGCCTGACCCGCCTCGTACCGCGCCCCCGCATGTGCGGCAACTGCCACCGTGCGAGCGTGGTCGAACGCCCAGTTTGGGGGCGAACGCTACTGAACGGGACACGTGATGCCACTTCCGAAGGCGTCGGCTCGTGCCTCGATTACGACTCCTGCTCGGTGAACAAGTCGTAAGTTTCGAACCCGTACCGAGCCACCACCGCCGCCCACATCCGGTAGACCGCCGCATCGCCGCGGACCTCGATTCCCTCCTGGCGGAGAGCCTCGATCCAGGTGGGCAGACGGTAACCGGCCTCGTCGGTCTTGAACACCTCGGTGATGTCCGGCTCCGACGCAGCAGCGGTAAGCCGGATGAGTAAGGAGCGGGCGCGGTGGGGGTCGCCGACGAGCGTCGCCAGAAGGAGGGCGGGCGCCTGGTATTCGGCGTCGCCCAGGAATCTCTCGAGCCGCCCCGGCGGGACAGACAGTCTGGCGAGCCGGTAGAGGTTCGCGAGCTTCTTCACCGCACGCGGCGTCGGGAGCAGCACCGCTATCCGGGCGAGGAAGTCCTGCTCGAAACTCCGGATGCGCAGTCCCTCCCCGGCGAGGTCGGCTGCGGGCGGGGCGACTTCCTGAACGGGTAGGCGGGGCGTTGCTTCCGCCGTATCGCGGTGGACGTTCGCCGGCGTCATGTCGTCGCCCGCGCGAGTGTCCGGAGTGGACGGCTGCGGGATCTCCGCCACCGGCGCGGGTTCTTCCTCGTTCTCGTCGTCGACGGGCAGCATCGAGCGCAGGAAGCCCGCGGCCCGGACACCCATCGGCCGGAGGGCGAACGGGATGTGGAAGATCTTGTCCAGGTAGTCGAGTGGGGTGACGGCGTCGGCGAGGAGCCCGCTGTGGTGCTGGTTCAGCGCGTTGAGCAGCCATCGCGGGTCCACCGCTACGACGACCATGAACAGGTCCATGGTGAGCAGGAGGTTCACCGCTTGCAGGACGTCGGCGACCCGCCCCGGTAGGCAACGGTCGAGATCGTCGACGTAGAGCACCACACGCTGCAGTGGCGGCCTGCCTTCCTCACCGCCGTCTCGCCACGTCACCCGGATCTTCGCGAGGTCCTCGCTCAACCGGCGCAGGTCGTGGTGGATGCGCCCGGTCAAGCCGCGGAAGTTCTCGTAGCGCTCGGCCGTGCTGATCTCGGCGAGCAAGCGGTGGAGGCGGTGCGCGGGATCGACGCGGGCCAACGCGTCGTCCGCTTTTTCGATGTCGGCGTCGAGCTCGTGCTTGCGTCGCAGCAGCTGCTTGCGCACGTTCTCGGTGGACTCGGCGAGCCGGCGCCACGCCGTGACCACAGGCGTGAGCACGCCGGCGGAGCCGGCGACCACCGCCGCGATCCAGGTCAGCTGCGACTGTCCGAACCGGACGCCGACGACCACGCCGGCGACCCCGGCGACGGCGGCCAGCACGACGAGCCATCCCCGCGGACGGCGGAGTTCCCGCCACGTGCTGCGCAGCGCAGCTCCGGCGACCCGTGCGCTGCGCAAAGGAGCCCGGGCCGCGGCGAACCAGCCCCGGTCGGCTCCGATCCGGTCGATCGCGCCGAGGTCGGCGCTGAGGCGATCGCGATCTGCCTTCCGCTTCGACAGCTTCGCTTTGAGCTCCGCGACCTCGTCCGCGGTGGCTTCGAGCTCGGCGACCTCGTCCGGAGCCGGTGCCGGTTCGTCCTTGGCCAGCTCGCGGAACATGTGCTCGACGAGCCCGACCCACAGGTGGTCGTCGCTGTAGTGCCAGGCGTTGAACGTCACCTGCTTCAGGTTCGAGACGTAGGCGCTGCCGGGATGTGCGCGGGCCTTGTTCGCGGTGTCGTCCAGCCAGGCTCGCAGCTGGCGCATGAAGGTCGACTTGCCCGTGCCCCAGTCGCCGAGCAGGGCCACTGACAGCGGCGGGCGGACCGCCACCGCGGCAAGCATCGCTCCGACCCGGCGGACATCGTCAGCGATGTCGAGCTGGTCGGTGCTGCTTTCCAGGTCGCTCTGGACGTCGGGGAGCGTCTCGACGAGAACAGCCGGTCGCGCAGTTTCGGCGGCGAGCTGAGTGCCGGACGCCAGGTCCCACTTGCGGACCGTGCCGTCCGCCGAACCTGACAGCAGCACAGTTCCAGTGTCATCGAGGAACGCCAGCGAGGTGACCGTGCCGTCATGACCGCGGAGTGGGGCGCCGGCGGATGCACCGCTTTCGGCATCCCACTGCCGCACGAGCCGGTCGGTGCCGCCGCTATAGATCCGCCGTCCGTCCGGGCTGAACCTGACGACGGTTACCGAACCGTCGTGACGCTCTTTCGGCGACGTCGTCCGCTCGCCGGTGTCGGCGTCCCACACGCGGATCCGGCCGTCGCCGCCACCACTGACGATCCGCCGACCGGCCTGGTCCACCGCTACGGTCAGTGCTCCGCGAGGGTGCGCCGCGATCGGCTTGCCAATGCGGTTTCCGGTTTCCGCGTCCCAGCGGACGAGCTCGCCGTCGTCGCTGCCCGCTGTGACGATCTGTCTCCCGTCGGGCGTCACGACGACCGAGTTGACGGCGCCGCGGTGCCCCGTCATGGGGCGGCTGATCGGCTCTCCGCTGTCGCGGTCCCAGCGGCGTACCGTCCCGTCGGCGCCGACGCTCACGATCCGCCGGCTGTCCGGGGTGAACGCGACCGCCCGCACCCCGCCGTCGTGCCCGATCAGCGACTGATCGGCGAGGTCACCCGCGACGGCGTCCCACCGGACGATCGCGCCGTCCTCGCCGCCCCGGACCAGGAGCTCGCCGTCCGGCGAGAGCGCGAGCGCGTTGACCCAGCCGTCCGGTCCGCGCTGCCGCCCGAGCACCAGGCCGGTCCGGCCGTCCCACCGTCGCACGGACCCGTCGATGCTCGCGCTGAAGACCGTGCCGGTCTCGTGGTGCACGGCGACGGCGTTGACCGCGACGGCCGGGCCCTCCGAGAACTCGCCAGCGTTCACGCCGCCGGTGAACGACCAGACGCCGATCGTACCGTCGTTGCCGCAGCTGACCACTCGCCCGCCGCCCGCGCTGACCTGGACGGAGCGGACCCAGTCGGTGTGACCGGTCATCGGCCGTCCGATCGCGGTGCCGTCGGCGAGGTCCCAGCTGCGGACGGTGCCGTCACTGCCCCCGCTGATGATCCGCTTCCCGTCCGGCGTCACGGCCACGGTGAACACGGTGCCCTCGTGGCCGTGGAGGGGCGCCCCGATCGCCAGCCCGGTGCCGAGGTCCCAGCGGCGGATGGTGCCGTCACTGCCGCAGCTGACGAGCCCGGCACCGTTCGGCGTCACGGCCAGCGCCTGCACCCACCCGTCATGGCCAACCAGGTCCGCACGTCCGCCGATGCGCCGGATGATGCCGTCAGTGCCGCTCCAGATGGTCTCCGACCCGTCCGGCACCACGGTCACGGCTCGCATCGAGCTCTCGGTCCGGACGATCGTGGCCGTGCTGCCCGTGCGGAGGTCCCACTCGCAGAGTTTCCCGTCGTCACCCCCGCTGACGACCCGGGTGCCGTCCGGGCTGACCCGCACGGTCCAGATCAAGCCTGTGTGGCTGGGCTTCTCGCTGACGAGGCCGCCGCTTCTCGCGTCCCAGAGGCGGACGACTCCGTCGCCGCCGCCACTGGCAATCTGCCTGCCGTCCGGAGTAACTGCCACCGCGAGCACCCACCGCGAATCTGCCGTAATCGGCTGCCCGAGCGCACGTCCGTCGAGCGGGTCCCAGCGCCGGAGGGCACCGTCTCCGCCGCCGGTCACGACCCAGCCGTCTTCGGGCGCCATCGCCATCGAGAAGAACGGCCAGAGGTGCCGCGCGAACGGCTTGCTGTCCACCACGTGCTGGTAGTCGCTACCCTCATCCGGATTGTGACACCGTGATCCCTCGGCGGACCAGTAAGCCAAGAACCGTTGCCGGACATCCGGCTAGGCAAGCGACCGCAGAGTGACGCCGTCCTGCGTGCCCGGGCGGCCGACCTAGGCACGTGTCGGTTGCCCCGAGCACCGACGGACCGGGTTCGGCAGTAGCGCCCCTGGCCTACCAAATGGTGTAGTTCGCCGAAGCGGCCGCGATCACGACGGTGACGTGCTGTCGACGCGACCGGGACGGAAGGGACCTTGGTGACCGCTGGGCCCGGCCGGATCAGAAAAGCACTGATCCGCGTCATCACGGACGAGCACCTCGACCTCTATTTGCTGACCGTCGTAGCCCTGGCATTCACCATGCTCGGTGCAACCGGCATCTCGGATGTCAAGACGCTCTCGTCGGTTGTGCTCGCGCTGCTCACCCTGCTCACTTTCTCCCAAATCCGGTCCCGGCGGCTGGTAGAACAGCTCGGCAAGGCACAGCGCGTGGCGTCCACTGCGCTGTTCCACCAGAGGTTCCCCCGCCGACCTCATGGGCCGGCGGGCAGCGGCCTTCGACATCCTGCTCATCGGGCACTCGATGACCAGGAAGCTGTCCCGTCGGCGACGAGGTCATCCCTCGTCGCTGCCTCCATGACGCGACATAGGACGATAGCCATCCGGGCCCGAACCGGAGATCAGCTACTCCTCACCTCTTGCGTCAGACCTGACGCGATGGAGCACGAATCCAATCGCGGCATCCTTGACGCACCAAGTTGCCTCAGCGGCAGTCAGCCTGTCGGGCCCCTCTTTGAGGACGGCGGTCAACTGCGCTGTGTCGCCACAACGGTCCGGCCTACCTGCAGGATCTGGATAGCCGCCGACTTCCCAGTGAGGATGTCCGGGATCGGCGAGCACGACCGCGAGCGCATCGACGAGCTCAGGCCAGTCCGGACCCAGCCACCACCTCTCGAAAACAGCGGCCTTGGCTTTCAGGTAAAGCGCGGCACGGAGGTTGAACTGCTCGGTGACATCAGCGACGTGATCGAGGTTCGCCGTGATGTGGTCGTCGAGCTCCGAATACGCCTCGCCGGCGACTTCCTGCACGGTGTACCCGCAGGGAAGGACTCGGCGTACAAGCGCCGTGTACAGCGGAGTCAACATCGACTCCGCCAAGAGGTCGGCGTCATCGAACTCGCCCAAAAAGTCACACTCGTCCAAGGGCAAGGCGCCGTCGCTTCCAGCAGACTCCAACGAAGGAGCGGCCGCGCTAGCGGGCGGGACGTCGAGTTCGAAGGTGTACCAGACGAAGTCGCGGAGGGACTCGCGAACGAGCCGCGTGGTGGCGGCATTCGTCCGCATCATCTCGCCGTCGGTCATCGGCGACGAGGGGTCCGCGTGAACGTCCTCCCAAGGGCTGTTGCGCCAAGCATGCTTGACGATGCCAATCGCGGCGAGATCGAGCAGCTCCGCCAAGCTGCCGGCCGTGGGCGGCTCCTCCAGCACCCACTCAACGAGCTCGCCCATCGTCGGGCGCTTGAAACCACTCTGCTCGGCTTCTTCGGCTTCCAAGCAACCCCATCTGACGCCATCGACGGCCGCGGCTCGGCCTACCACTCCGTCTGTCTCCGATCTTCCAGGCTTCAGAAATGCTGACGCGCACGACACGCCGGGCTGCCCTTGACTCGCCGGGTACATCCGCAGGCTACGCGGCCCAATGCCCCGGTCCGATCGCACCGTACTCGTGACGCACCGCGATACCTCGGTGCTCGTCCCCACTCTCAGCGCGCAGAATGACGACGTCCTCGTGTGCGATCAGGTGCAGCGGCAAACCACCCTCACGCTGCTTGCGAATGAAGTCGCGCTGGAAGAAGCTGCCCCGCGCGACCAGTTCGTTCTCCGCGACGCGGGCCAGCAGCGCGACGCACCGCTCAACCGGCACCAGCCCGGCCGCGACGCCACAGGCGATGACCTGGGACGGCAGGTCGATCAGTTCGGCGTGCTCGCGCCACGGGCGAACCGTGATCGCCACGTAGCCGCCCGGGCGCAGGACACGGGCGCAGACCGCGAGGATGCGGGTGAAGCCGGCCAACAAGCGGTGATGGCCGATGTTGGCGAGATTGCCGCGGTCGAGTGCGCTCCCGTAGCGATAGTGGCGCTTGCTGACTTTGTCGACGCCGGCTTCACGATTCGTGCTGACCAGGCCGTGCACCGACGGTCCGTAGGGCGGTGAGGTGACGACCAGCGCGACCTGGCCGACGTGCTCGGCCGGCAGCAGCGTCTCGAGCTGGCGGGCGTCGCCGCGGACGACCTGCCCGTCGTGGCCGTGACCGCGCGTGCGCGCGAAGCGCAGGTTCGCCCGAGCGATGTCGACCCAGTGCGGCTCATACTCGACGCCCACCGCACGGCGTCCGAGGTCGATCGCCTCGACCAGCGTGGTGCCGATCCCGCACATCGGATCCAGCACCACCTCCCCCGGCTTCGTGTAGTGCTCGATTGCGTGCGCGGCGACGGCAGGCAGCATCTTGGCCGGATGCGCGGTCGACTCCGGCACATACCGGCCCTTGCGCTGCGCGGCGGGCGAGGTCTGCGCGGTTGCCCACACCGACACCGGCAACTCGCCGAAGTCTGTCTGCGTACCGGCGGGCGGGCTGGTGTCGAGCGCGTCGATGAATGCGCGGGACAGCGGAATGGTGGGTTCGTCGGTCGGTGACGGCGGAGTGGTCATAGTGGTGCCGATGCCTTTCGGTCGGTTGGTCATCGGAGGTCTTCCGGCTGCGTAGCGCCGGCGTGAGCCTGGGCAAAGACGAGGACGTCGCCGTGCGCCCGCGCGTGCGTAAACGGCGCGCTGAGTTCTCGCCCACCCGGCACGACGTCGGCACGGTCCCTCGCGGTGGGCGCCTGCAGGCGGCCGTTTCGGATCGGGGTGAGCAGGGTGACGATGTGCTGCAGGTAGAGCAGGTCGGCGTTTTGCGCGGCCGCGACCATCGGCCCGGTCGGGTCGATCAGCTGGCCACTCGACCAGTCGCTGTGGGTGAAGATCGCGAGTACGCCGCCGAACACGAGCGCCTGAGCGGCCGCGAGCGCCACCACCGCTTCTGAGCCGTCGGCTCCGCGTTCCGGTGGCAGCGACGTGATGACCAAGTCGGCTCGGTCACAGGCCGCCGTCGTGCCTGACGTCGTATCGTCGCTCTCCGGCGCAGCCGCCGGCTCAAGCTGCGTCACTGCGGGGTGGCGACCTAGTGCGTGGACGGCCTCGAGAGCGGCATCCAGTTCGCCGTTACCGGCCGAGCAGTTCGCGGCTCGGCCGGTTGCCGGCCATGGCGCGAGCAGAACGCGAGCTCCAGGTGCCGAGAAGCTGGTCGTGATGGCTTCGATGATCGGCAACGGCCACGCAGCGACCGGATCGATCGGGTCGAGGCCGGCGGTCCATACCGTTGGCGGAGTCGGTGTGAGCTCGCGCGTGACGGACGCTCGCGTCGAGGAACGGACTGTGCGAGTGCCAGAGCTGCCGAGTTTGGGTGCCCCCGGGTACGGGGCGCCGTTGACGGTCCGAGTGCGCGGTGGACGAGTCGAGTCGTCCCGAGTAGACGGCCGGTTGGCCGATGACGGCGGGCGTCGAGTCACGAGTGGAACCTCCGGAGGCGGGTCACCGGGCCGATCGAGTCGGTGACTGCTGTGCGGGTCGCCGGCTAACTCCGGACAGGAGGTCGGCAAGAGACACCGCCGCTTCGGATCTGTGTTCCTTCGCAGGGCGGATGGACCTCGGTAGCGACGTCTGAGCTGGTCCACGGCTGGATCGCTTGGGTGGTTTCCAGGTCGTGATCCAAGTGTGAAACGGTTCTGAAGCGGCTACGTCACGCCTCTGACCTGGTCTTGAATCGGTTTTGAGGCGCCCCGACGGGCTTCCTGGCGACGTCACCTTCCGCTCGCTCAGGAGTGCCGCCATGGACCCGACCTCGTCATCGAAAGACCTCGCTCGCCGGCCAGCGCGTCCGCGCGGCGAGCCCGGCGTGTTCGACGCCGCCCGCACCGCGTTCGCCTGGCTGATCACCGGACCACACCCCGTTGCCCTCGACGGCCGCACGGTTCGTGGTCTGCCACCGCGGCTCGTGTCGCTGGACGAAGTCGGCCGGCTGACCGTCGCGAAAGGATGTCCACAACAGACACGGGACGCGGTGTGGACAGCTCTCGTGACGCGGTCCCGCGCTGAAGGCGGCACGTGGACGGTCGCGTGCATTGGGCTGGCGCTGCCGGTGCTGCTGCCGGTCGCGGCCAAGCTGACCAACCGGTTCCGCGGCGAGGTCCACGACGTCCACGCCGCGGTGCTGACCGGCTTTCTCGAAGCGCTCACCGATGTCGATCTCACGCGGCCGGCGATCCTCGTCCGGCTGCGTTGGGCCGCCTACCGCGCCGGCCACCGCGCGTTGCGCGAGGCGCTCGATGCCGCGGCTCCGGTCGCCGACCTCGGCGCTCGCGCACCCGGACCGGAACACGTCGGCGGACATCCGGACTTCGTTCTGCTCGCCGCGGTCGACGCCGGCGTGCTGACCGTCGCGGAAGCTGCGTTGATCGGCGACACGAGGTTCGGCGAAATGTCGCTGGCCGACGCCGCCCACGCCCGCGGCCAGACGTACAAGGCGACTCAGCAAGCCCGGCACCGCGCCGAGCGCAAACTCGCCGCCCACCTCAACGCGCTCGGCAAGAACGACGCCGCACCACGCCCGACAGTGCGTCGCGCGCCGCGGCGGAACGTCGCCCGGGAGCCGGAGAAGACGCGGCGGCCGGTGTCTCCCCGGCCGCCGAAATCCGGAGTTGGTGACCGCGGGACGCGACTGCCCGCGCGTCCTCGCCCATCCCGGTCCACTTCGGAACCGGGCGCCGTTCAGGAGGCGTCCTCATGCGACTGATCTCGCACCGCCCCGGCCACCGCACCCTCGTCCGCCGACCGCCGAACCGGCGCGACGCCCACACGAACGCCTCGGTTCCGGCCCACGCGTCGAGCTGCCGGCACACCGGTTTTGTGCCAGAAGCTCCGACGTCTCCGGTACCGCCGCGCCGTCGCTCGGTTGTCCTGCTCGGCTGCATGCTGGCCGCCGCGGCCATTCTGCTCAGCGGGTCCGCCGCGCACGCCGAGACGGTCCAGTACGTCGCGCTCGCGCAGTCGGTCGACCAGGTCCTGTCCAATATCCGGACGTGGATCATGGGCATCCTCGCCGGCGTCGCCCTCGTGTTCCTGACCATCGGCGGGCTCCGCTACCTGATGGCATCCAACGACCCGGGCGAGATCGAAAAGGCGAAAGGCGCGTTCAAGGCCTCCGGGATCGGGTTCGGTCTCGCCGCGCTCGCACCGCTCGTCGTCGAAATCCTCAAGACCATCGTCGGCGGGGTGTAGACGATGCCCGCCCGCACAACGTCCCCGGGCGACGCGTCCCGGCACACGCGTCGAGACCGGCGCGTCTTCTGGCTCGTCGTCCTGGCGGCGCTCCTGGTGACCGTGCTCAGCGCGGTCGCCGTCGGCTCCGCCACCGCTGGCCCGCAGCCCGCTGCGGCGGCCCAGGTTGATCCGGCACAACCCCCGTTGCCGCTCCCACCGAACCCGAGTTGCGCGCCCGGTTCCGCCGAGCCGGCCTGTCACCTCCCGAGCACGAGTTCGATGCCGTCGATTCCGGCGACTCCGTTACCGCCGATCACCACGCTGCCGACGCCGCCCTCGTGCTTCCCCGGCTCCCTAACCGCCGACTGCGCGGCGCCGGGCAACACCGAGGCGCCGTGTCAGGGACCGAACTGCATCCCGCAGCCCTCCACGCTCCTACCGAGCACGCCACCGCCGGTTCCGGTACCGAACGGTGCAGGCGATACGGCGGAGTGCGGGCTGACCGACTTCACCGGGTGCATGGTCGTCGCCGCGAGTGCAATGTTCGCCGCGGTCGTCGCTGCCGGGCTGAACCCGCTGCTCGAGCTGCTCGGCAAGACGCTGCTGACAACCCCGGAGCCGGATCAGCTGCCGGGGCTCGGCGCGGTGTGGACCGGGTCGTGGCACATCCTGCTCACCGCCTACGTGATCCTCGTGCTGCTGGCCGGGCTGATCATCATGAGCTACCAGACGCTCCAGGCCCGCTACACCGTCAAAGAACTCGCACCCCGCCTCGTCACCGGCTTCCTCGCCGGCACGCTCTCGCTGTTCCTGGTCACCAAGGGCATCCAGATCGCCAACGCGCTTTCGGCCGCGGTGCTCGGCGAGGGCACCGATCCCGCCGCGATGACCCGCAGCTTGATCACGATGGTGCAGAGCTCCCTGCACGGCGGCGGCCTGTTTCTCGGCATCCTCGGGCTCGGCCTGGTCGCGATGCTGCTGGTCCTGCTCGTCGTGTTCGTCGTCCGGGTCATGGTGACGATCCTGCTGATCGCCGCCGCGCCGATCGCGCTGATGTTCCACGCCCTCCCCCACACCGAAGGCATCGCCTACCTCTGGTGGAAAGGCTGCGGCGGCGTGCTCGCCATCCAGATCGGACAGTCGCTGACCCTCGTGGTCACCGTGAAGGTCTTCTTCGCCCCGGGCGGGTTCACGCTCTTCGGCCCGACGATCTCCGCGTTGATGAACCTGCTGCTGTGCATCGCGCTGATGTACGTGCTGATCAAGATCCCGTTCTGGTTCCTCGCCCCGCTGCGCTCCGGCCGCCCCTCGGTGGTCGGGCGGATCGCGCGCGGTGTGATCGCCTACAAGACGATGGGTCTGCTTGCTGGCGCTTCAGCCAACCGCGGTGCCTCGCGACCTCGCACCAGCGGGCCGAGCGCTCCGCCGGATCCGCCGACGACGCGGTCCGGGCAGTTTATGCTGCCGATGAAACTGCGCCGTACCACCAACTCGGCCCGAACCGCGGGCCGAGGATGGGACGAACTCCCGCGCGCCGGCGCGCTCGGCGGACAACCCGGCCCCGGTCAGCTGTCGTTGTTCACGGCACGCGCCGGTGACTCGGCGGTCCGGGCGAACCCGCGCGCGCTGCCGCTGCAGGACCTGCCGAACGCGCTGCCTGCTGGCCAGCTCGGGTTACCGATGACCGTGCGACGCGATCCCGACCGAGCCCCGCGGCGCTCGTTGGCCGACGACCTCGCCGCGCCGCCGCCGACCACACGGCCGCCACGGCAACCGGGCCTGCTGACGCCGGACGGGAGGGTCAGCCGCAACGCGCGTCCGCCGGCGAAGCTGCCGAACGCGCTGATCGCGCCGAGCGCGGGCATGCTGCCGATCCACCTGCCGCCGCAGACTCCGCGCCCCGCGCGGCGCACCCTCGCCGAGGAGCTCGGCGACCCCGGCCGCACCAACCGCGCGCCGCAAACCGGCCCGGGCCTCATCACACCGGCAGGGCAGATAAACCGCGCGGCCCGTGCTCATCGCCGTCCTGCGCCCGACGCGTTCAGCGGGAACCGGCCGCTCGCGTCCGGGCAGTACCCGCTCCCGCTCGGCCTCCGGCGCCAGCCGAAACCCGAACCCCCAGTGGCGCCCGCTCCGGCGCGGAAGCCGGTCGGCAAGCAGCTGGCCTTGCCGCTGGATCTGTCGCCTCGGCGGCGCCGCCCCAAGTCGAAGTGAGGTAGCGAGGTCATGTCCCGTCCCGTGCGCATTCCCGCCGACGTCGACCGCCCCGACCGCGTGCTCGGCCCGCTCACCGCGCGGCATCTGACGATCTTCGGCGTCACCGGCCTGCTGCTCTACGCCCTCTACGGCGGCACCCGCAGCTTCCTCCCGCTGCCGCTGTTCCTGCTCGTCGCGGTCCCGATCGGGCTCGCGGTCGCGATGGTCGCGCTCGGCCGCCGCGACGGCGTCCCGCTCGACCGGCTGCTGCTGGCCGCGATCCGCCAACGCTGCACCCCACGTCACCAGGTCTCGGCCCCGGAGGGCGTCGGGCCGGTTCCGGCCTGGCTCGCCGGTGAGCGTGCGGCAGATGACGTGGCGCCGACGCCGTTGGAGCTGCCCGCGCGCGGTGTCGACAGCGGGACGATCGCCGGCGTCGTCGACCTCGGAGATGACGGTCTCGCGGTGATCGCCGCGTGCTCGACGGTCAACTTCTCGCTACGCACGCCCGCCGAGCAGGAGGCGCTCGTCAGCTCCTTCGCACGCTACCTGCATTCGCTGACCGCGCCCGTGCAGTTCCTGGTCCGCGCCGAACGGCTCGACCTCGCCCCGCAAATCGCCGAGCTACGCGACCGCGCCGGCGGACTCCCCCACCCCGCGCTCGAAGCAGCCGCGCTCGATCACGCAGACTACCTCGCCCAGCTCGGCCAGCACGCAGACTTGCTGCGCCGCCAGGTGCTGCTCGTGCTGCGCGAACCGACGCGTCCCGCCGTCGTCGACAGCGTCAGCTCGACCCTGGGTCGCCTGCGACGACGGCCCGCAGCTTCCGCGGTCGATCGGGCCGCGCGGCAGGCCGCCGAGCAGCGGCTCACGCGGCGCCTCAACGAGGCGGTCGAGCTGCTCACCTCCGCGGGAATCGTCGTCACCGCGCTGAACGCCGCCACGGCGACCGGAGTGCTGGCCGCGGCGTGCAACCCCGACACCTTCCTCCCGCCCTCGGCCGCGCTGGCGGGTGCCGGCGACGTCGTGACCGCCGCCCCAGTCACCGACTTCTACGACGACTTCGAAGGTAGGTGAGCGGGATGCCCAGCACTCACCGGTCGGGTTCGGCGGCCGCGACGTTCACGCCTGACTCGCTGTCGATCGGAACACGGCACCTCGAGGTCGGCAACGAATGGGTCGCCTCCTTCGGCGTCACCGGCTACCCGCAGGAGGTCTACCCCGGCTGGCTCGCCCCGCTACTGACCTACCCCGCCCGGCTCGACGTCTCCGTCCACATCCAGCCCGTCGACCCGGTCACCGCCGCCAGCGGCCTGAAGAAGCAACGGGCCCGGCTGGAATCCTCCCGCCGCCACCACGCCCGCCACGACCAGCTCGACGACCCAGACCTCGACGCCGCAGCCGACGACGCCGCCGACCTGTCCCGGCGGATTGCCCGCGGCGAAGGCCGGCTGTTCAAGTTCGGCCTCTACCTGACCATCCACGCACCCGACCAGCAGGCCCTCGCCGAGGAGGTCTCGGCCCTGCGGTCGCTATGCGCGTCACTGCTGCTGGACGCCAAACCAGCCACGTACCGGTCGCTGCAGGGGTGGGTCACCACGCTGCCGCTCGGGCTGGACTCCCTCGGTCTGAAAAGGACGTTCGACACTGCCGCCGCGTCCGCCGCGTTTCCTTTCACATCCCCCGACCTGCCCACCGTGGATCCGACATCGACCTCACCCAGCGGCGTGCTCTACGGCTACAACGTCGGCTCCCAAGGCCTGGTGCACTGGGACCGCTTCGCCTGCGACAACCACAACTCCGTCGTCCTCGGACGATCCGGATCCGGCAAGTCCTACCTGGTCAAGCTCGAAACGCTGCGCAGCCTGTACCGGGGAATTCAGGCATTCGTCATCGACCCCGAGGACGAGTACGCCCGGCTCGCCGACCAGGTCGGCGGCGCCTACGTCCACCTCGGCGCCGGAGGCGTCCGGCTCAACCCCTTCGACCTGCCCATCCACACCACCGCAGCTGGACGGCGAACAGCGCCGCAGGACGCGCTGAACCGGCGTGCGCTGTTCCTGCACACCGTGCTCGCGGTGTGCCTGGGCACCGAGCTGACCGCCGGCGAACGCGCCGTCCTCGACACCGCGCTCATCACGACCTACGCCGACGCTGGCATCACCGACGACTCACGCACGTGGACTCGGCCCGCACCGTTGATGCGGGACCTGCGCGACGTCCTGGCAGCTACCGGTGACGACACGGCCGGAGAGCTCGCGGCCCGGCTGCACCCGTTCGTCGACGGTGCCTTCGCCGACCTGTTCTCCGGCCCCACGACCACGACGCCCGACGGGCACCTCGTCGTGTTTTCCCTGCGGGACCTGCCCGACGAGCTCAAAGCGATCGGCACGCTGCTGACGCTGGATGCGGTCTGGCGGCGGGTGTCGAACCCGGCCGATCGTCGCCGGCGGCTGGTGGTCGTCGACGAGGCGTGGCTGCTGATGCAGTCAGCCGAGGGCGCGAAGTTCCTGCATCGGATGGCGAAGACCTTCCGCAAGCACTGGGCCGGACTCACCGTCGCCACCCAGGACATCGACGACGTCTTGGGCAGCGACTTCGGCCGCGCGATCGTGGCCAACGCGGCCACCAGCGTGCTGTTGCGTCAGTCCCCGCAGGCGATCGATCAGATCGCGGTGACCTTCAACCTGTCCGAAGGTCAGCGCCAGTTCCTGCTCACCGCCGACCGCGGCCAAGGCCTGCTCGGCTCCGGCACCGAATGGGTCGCCTTCCAAGCCCTCGCATCGCCGACCGAAGACGTCCTCGTCACCACCGATCCGCAGGTCCTGTCGGCGCTGCAGGACGCGGACGTGAACCCGGACTGGGTGGAGCTGTGAGTGCGTCCGCGGAATTACCTGCGGCGGGCCAGTCGCCTTGCTCCTCAGTCGATGTGCAGCTTGAAGGCGTGGGTGACGTCGTTCGGACAGGCGAAGATGTTCAGGGCGCCCTGTCTGCCGAACTCCCACCCGACGGGGTCCAGCTGGTCCTGCTCACAGGAGCACAGCTCGTCCTTGTGCTCGTAAGTGTGCAGCGAGAGCAGAAGACGAAGGCCGGCGCCGCAATCCTCACAGTCGAGTTTCCACGGACTGCTCTGCCACCAGAAAGCCCAGCCGCCGACCTTGCTGCCCTGGCCGACCGAAGGCCAGTCCTCGTAGTCGTCGTCGACGAACCCGCCCGGCTGCACAAAGGACAGCGTCCGCTTGATCTCGTCCGGGAGCTCGTCGAGCGCCGGGTATTCGACGACCTGACAGGGAGCGAACATGCAGGGACGGGGCACGAATTCACCGCCGACACTCGCCGACTGCGGCGGTTGCCCGGCGACCTCGGTCACCTCGTCGGACGCGCGCCAGACGAGGTGGGCCGCCGGACCGTAGTAGTAGCCCGAAACGCTGCCCTCGTGCTCGTTCGGGCACAGCAACACCTGCAGCAGGTCAGTGCCCTCGGGAAAGGGCAGCCCCGGGAAGTCGCGGCGGAAAAGCTGGACCGCGCCGAGCAGCGCGACCGGCCCCTCGACCTCGTGCTCGGCTGTCCAGCCCTCCTGAGGTCTCCCGCTGGAGGTGGGCATTCGTCCGTCGCAGTGCGGCCACGGCTCGTCGGCAGGCCACCACAGCGGGCCGCCGATGTGGCTGTCGCGAGCGGTGGGCGCGCCGGGCGTCGGGTGCAGGCGCGTGGCGGTACGAGCGAGTTCGGCGATGCCGGGGATCTCGCGGCCGTTGTCGGTCGGAGCTGCGGTGGAAGTCACGGTCGCGGACCCTACCGGCGCCCACCGACAAATCCGGCGCCCTTCCCAAGGGACCGACGCCGATCAATGGAGTGCCGCTTCACCAGAGCCCCCGACGGGTCAGCCGACTCACGACGTCGCCAGTTCCAGGCGCTGAAGTCATCGCCCCGTCGCGCTCACGCGGAGGTCAGCTAGTGATTCTCGGACACGCATTCGGACCGCGCCGAGGGTGGGTCGGCGGATACCTGACCGATCCCTGGACCGCCCTTCACGACTTGCTCGCCGAGGTCCTCGAGTGGGCGCTGCGCTGGGGACCGGTCGCAGTGCCGGCGCTCGCCGTGGTCACCGCGGGGCACGCCGCCGCCCGCAAGTGGTGGCGAGCCCGCTGCCACGCCCAGCTCGTCGTCGACGCGCGGTGCGTCACCGTGCTCGCGCCACCGACCGTCGATCCCGCCGGCAGTGTCCTGCTGTGGTCCAACCTCGTCGGGCTGCTACGGCCGAGCTGGCGACGCTGGTTCACCGGCCAGCCCCACCTCGCGTGGGAGTACCGGTTCTCCGAACACGGCGTCACCCTGCGACTGTGGGTTCCGGGCGTGATCCCTCCGGGCCTGGTCGAGCGCGCGATCGAAGCCGCCTGGCCCGGCGCTCATACCCGCACCGTCCCCGCCGACC
>Ga0307507_10000499_pt1 | contig 82661 bp, 17 predicted proteins | sample 7_EM_MG_FD_207223 | JGI IMG/M metagenome (GOLD analysis project Ga0307507, IMG submission 207223) | Populus trichocarpa ectomycorrhiza microbial communities from riparian zone in the Pacific Northwest, United States - 7_EM | ecosystem: Host-associated > Plants > Roots > Unclassified | place...
GCAACGTCTTGTTCTCTTTAAGAGCTATATACCCTTAGATTTAGATAGAATTTATATTATTTCTTTAAATCTTCCCTAAAGCCTCTTCGCGCCCTTATATTACGTTGTGTTAAAAAAAAAACTACTATTAAAATGGCAAACAAACCCAAATCCTCTTTAATAACTATAAGTATTATGTCCCTAGTCAGGGAATAGTTGACTATAATACAATAGTCCTTTACGGATGCCTTAGCTTAGTAGCGGGCTGTACTAGAAGCCTAGCATTAGTAATTAATAGAAGCACTCCACGAAGAACTCCGTAACGTCCAAGTATTTATATTAGAGACCCCGATACCGCCTGCAAATAAAATTAATATAACTATATCTGAACCTGGCCCCTTAAACGCGAACTTTGAACTAGTAATAGTAACTTAACCCATATCTATAATAAATTTAATACCTGTTACGAAATCTAAAAAGCTCCCTAATCCTCTAATGTTTAATAGAAATTAAAACGACCTATATCCCTTTATAACCAAGCTCCGTCTTAAACTCTTAATAAACTATAACTAATACCCCACTAAAGCTAGCAAAATTAGCTATGGAATGTCTTGTTTAAGCAAGGACGCTGCATGAACTATAGATCTATTCTTCCATAACAGCACCTTTATTAGTTTTGAAATCTTTATCTCCCTACTAGAATAAACGTATAATAACGCTAGCCGTAAACACATAGCTATTACTAAACTTAAAAACCTACGATAACGGAACCGAGAATTTACTAGCTTCTTTTTGGAATTTTTAGGCCTTATTGGCGAACTGGATTAGAATAAAGCCGCTAAAGTTACTGCTTTTTGATGAGCTATTTTGGATAAGATTAGAGCCCAATTAGTAGGTAAAAAACTACTAAAAGACCTGCCTAAATTTGCTATAATATGTTAACAAATTAACGAGGACCTTTAATATAATAAACAAACTCGTTCTCTAAAGCCGACCACACCTCGCGTTTAAAACTCTATAAAACCAATATATACCCCAAAACGCAATCCCTCTCCGAACCCAAAAAGTCCTATATACGACCCTATGGACCTTAATACTACTTGATCTTATGCACCCTTAGGAACCAACAAACAAAGAACTTAAGCCACAAACAGAGAATGCTTTAGATGTGGTAAAAAAGGACATATTTAAAGGAATTGCCGAACTCACCCTTTTAAAAAAGTCCGCCGTAGTTTCTCCCGGTCTTTGAATCGCACCTACTTCTTAAATCGCACTCGTTCTTTAAGCTGTACTCGCTCCTTAACCCGTACTCGTTTTATAAATTATATCTAGTTGTTACAAAGCATCTTACCCTTGGCTAACTTGGAAAACGAATCATCCTAGGGCCAAGTCGCGCCTTAGGACAAGAAGTGGAAGAGCATAAGTGTTTAGGCTCTTCCAGCGCTGATATACAACATAACTCCCTTAATATACTTGGCGAAATTCAAATACTTAGAAAATAGAAGGAGGTATAAATTCTTATAGATAGCGGAGCCACTAGTATAGGCTTTATTAATACAAACTACGCGAAAACCTAACACCTAAATTTAAAGAAACTCGATAAGCCCCAAGGCCTATAAGGCTTTAACGGCAAACCCTTAATATATGGCGAATTAACGCACTACGCTCTTATAAAAATGCGAATAGGCAAATACCTTAAATACGTTTCCTTATTTGTAACACCCCTAAAGCAATATAAGATAATACTTGGATATAGATGGCTAAAATAACACGACCCTTCGATTAGCTGGGTTAAAGAAATACTGAAATTCCGCACGACCTACTGCCGAAGTTATTGCTTAAAATACCACCAACCCTACAAATATGCACAAGATTATTTAAATTTAATATAATATAAACTGCCCCTACTACGGACCCCAAACCAAAACGATATGGCTATGACTACTAATAGTAGTAAAGAATGCAAAGACGTTACGCCAAAACCTCTTGAAATTTGTATGATATAAGCCGTACCTTTTATTTTGTTAGCACGAAAATAAGACTATAAAATCTTTACTATAACTATAGAAGATATTAAGAAAGCACTAGAACCAAAGTAATATATTAACCCTTGACCTCTTATGCCTAAAGAGTACCACAATCTAATTGATAAGTTTGAGAAAAGATTCGCAGACTAACTACCCCCGCATTAGGATGTATACGATTTTAAGATAGAACTTGAACCTAATATAACACCAAAGTTTGGACCGCTATATGGTATATCATAGGAAGAACTGCTTATGATATAATAATACCTTAATAAGTATCTAGAAAAAGGATTTATTTGCCCTAGTTAATCTCTATTTACCTTACCTATACTATTCATTAAAAAGCTAGGAGGAGGCTTAAGATTCTATATCAATTATTAAGCTCTAAATGCAATTATAATTTAAAACTAATATCCAATCCCCTTAATCCAAGAGACGCTCGACTGCCTGGTAAAGACACAATATTTTACGAAGCTTAATATAGTCGCTGCCTTCAATTGAATTCGCGTCCAAGAAGGAGACAAAAAGTACACAGCCTTTTGTATATAATGGGGACTCTTTAAATACCTAGTAATGCCGTTTAGTGTAAAGAACGGTCCTAGTACGTTTTAGTAATATGTTAACGATACGCTTTATAAATTCCTTAATATATTTATTACTGTGTATATTAATAATATCTTAATCTACTCATCTTCGCTTTTTAAGCATTAAAAACACGTCTAAATGGTCCTTAAATATTTGCGAGATGCGGGTTTATAATGCGATATTAAAAAATGCAAGTTCTATATATCTAAAGTTACGTACCTAGGCCTAATTATATCCCGCGACGGAATTAAAATGGACCCTAAGAAGGTTGCTGCTATTATAAACTAGGGAAGCCCTAGTAATGTATAAGACATTTAAGGATTTTTAGGATTCGTAAATTTCTACTATTAATTTATTAACCACTTCTTAAAAATCGCCTAACCGTTGGTAAACTTAATAAGGAAGAACATAAAATTTAAATAGACTGCTAGATGCGAACAAGCTTTTAACAATTTAAAACAACGCTTTATAACTGCCCCAATTCTCGCTTACTTCGACCCTGACCTCGAATGTGTTGTTAAAACAGACTCGTCTAATTATGCCCTAGGGGGAGTATTATCGCAGTATGATAAGAATGGTAAGCTGCGTCTAGTAGCCTTTCTCTCCTAAAAGCTTGCCCCTGCCGAATTAAACTATAAGATATATAATAAGGAACTACTTGCAATTATTAAATGCTTTAAATAATGGCGTCTAGAACTTAAAGGATCGTTGTTCCTAATACGTGTATTAACGGACTATAAGAACCTGCAGTATTTTATAACTATAAAGCAATTAACGTAACGCTAAATTCGTTAGACCGAATACCTCTTACAATTTGACTTTAAAATTATGTACTAACTAGGTAAACTTAATTAGAAGCCTAACGCATTAATATAACAATTATAAGACCTACCTACAAACGCTTTAGATAAACGGATTATAAATTAATTACGGATCCTATTGCCCCTTAAATATTTTAAGAAACTACGTCCTATATTCCTAGATACGGAACTCAATAGAAACGAATTAGAAATTAATAAATAGGAAATAGAAATTAATAAGCTAATGGAATATAAATATAAAAACGATGTATGGATAGCAGATATAATAGAAGCGATTTAAATAGGAAAATGATAGTATAAAGATATTATACTTGCCAAATGCGAAATTTGTAACGATTGACTATACTATTAATAGAATATAGTAGTCCCGAATTCCGAACCTTTACGATTTAAGATACTTGAATTCGTATACAACTCTCCTATAGCGGGACATCCTGGCTGTGTGAAAACGTACGAGATAGTCCAACGAGCATATTACTGGCCTATAATGCACGACTATGTGCGAAAATATGTTTAAGCATACAGAACGTGTGTTCGTGGAAAGACTTCTTATATAAAGAAATAAGGAGTACTCCGACTATTGTTAATTCCAATACAAAGATAGCGTGATATCTTAATTAACTTCGTAGTAGATTTACTTAGCAGTAACAGATTTATGAATATTATAGTAGTAGTTAACCGCCTTATAAAAATGCGACATATAATTCCTATGGACTTAATTAATATTATCTTAGTAGCTGAATGTTTTATTAAACACGTCTTTAAGCTATATAGACTCCCTAACTTAATAATATCCGACCATAGAAGCCAGTTTGTTTTAGACTTCTAGCAAGCTCTATACAAACGATTAAGTATATAAATATGACTCTTAACTGCATTTTATCTAGAGATAGATGGTTAAACCGAAATTATAAATGTGATTATGGAATAATACCTATAAATATACTACTCCTACCTGCAAGACGACTGGGAAAAGTGGCTGCCTTTAGCTAAGTTTACTGCGAACAATATAATAAACAAATTAATAGGTATGACGCCGTTCTATACAACCTACGGACAAGACCCTTAACTTGGATTTAAACTACAACCTAAAATTAATGTGATAGGACCCATAATTAAACAGATTTAGTTAATTAATACGCATAACTTCGCTAATTAAATAAAGCAGTTAATGGAACTACTATAAAGTAAATTAACGTACGCTTAAACGGTATAGGAATGGCATATAAACAAAGGACGAGCTCCCGCGTGGGACTTTAAAGAAGGTAATATGGCTTACCTAAATACACAAAATATAAAGACTTAACGGCCCTTAAAGAAACTTAATTGGAAGTTTACAGGCCCATACTAAATTAAAAAGAAACTAAGCCTATACGCCTATAAGCTTAAACTGCTGACTAAGATGAAAATATACCTAATATTTTATATAAGCTTGCTGCAACCTTTAAAAGGTAAACCTTTAACTCGCGAAGTGCCGCCACCACCTCCTATAATTGTTAACAATAGTAACGGTTCTTACTTTATTAACTTAATTAATAATATGTAATAGAAAAAACGATCTAAACAATTTAAACTTCTTATTAAGTGGGAAGGATATAAAACACAAACCTAAGAAACCTATAATTAGATTAAGGCCAACGCGCCTTCTTTAGTAAAAGAATTCTATAAGGACTATCCTTCGCGGCCTGCTCTAGCTAGATGGATATAATATAAAGGCAAATAACTACCACCCAACACGAATACACGAAACTTAAATTTAAAAAGAACTCGAAATAAGTTATAACGTTTATAACGCGATCACGTGACACGCAAGATGTTAAGGAACTTCGACCGGCGGTTAAAGTTGTCTAATTGGTCAGATCTGCCTTGCCAAGACCGCCACCCGACGCGAAAATATGACACGCGATAAAAAAAAAATTTATAAACTCTTAACTAAATTGAATTATTTTAAACCTTTGGTTAAAAGGGGGGGTACTGTAACAGAACTAGCCTAGTTATAGTAGGAATGTCTCAGTAAAACACTTGATAGATAAACTTGACGCCTTGATTAACTTCTGCCAAGTTCTACTAGATCAATTGAATTCTACCAAAGTCTGTCCGCGTATACACGTGCGCACGCATTGACCAAGACCCCTAACTATTTAATTATAAGATTCTCTAGTTATTCCTTTCTCTTCTTTACGCAACGTCTTGTTCTCTTCAAGAGCTATATACCCTTAGATTTAGATAGAATTTATATTATTCCTTTAAATCTTCCCCAAAGCCTCTTCGCGCCCTTACACCAGCTTATATAAAATTGATTAAATAATTAAGGAAAAGGAAAGCGAGCTTAGCGGACAGAAAAGTAAGCTTATAGATAAGGAGCTAGTAGAACAGAAACTACCCCATTAATACCAGAAATTTAAGAATGTATTCTCTAAGGCAGTATCTAATATACTTCTACCTTACCGACCTTACGACCACAAGATTGAGATTGAGCCAGATAAGGAAGACACCCTTAATTATAGCCCCCTTTATTAGCAGTCTACTGCCGAATTATAGGCTATAAAGTAGTACCTTATTAATAACCTAAATAAGGGCTTTATTAAGCCTAGTTAAGCCCCTTTTAACTTACCTATTCTCTTTACTAAGAAGCTAAATGGAGGACTTCATTTCTATATTAACTACCGCAAACTTAATAATATAACCTGTAAGGACTGCTACCCCCTACCCTTACTTAATAAGACTTTAGCCTAAATAAGTAGAGCTAAAATCTTTACTAAGCTTAATATCTGTTAGGCTTTTTACTGGATTAGAATAGACCCTAAATTAAAAGACCTTACTACATTTTAGACCCATTACGGAATATATAAATATAAAGTACTTCCCTTTAGACTAACTAATGGACTAGCTATATACCAGTAATATATAAATAATATACTCTTTAACTACCTTAATAACTTCTATATAGCCTACCTAGATAACATTATAATTTACTCTAAGAATAAGTCGGAATATAAGAAGTATATTTATAAAGTCCTATAACAGCTCTAAGAGGCTGGCCTCCAGGCTAATATTAGAAAATTAGAATTTAGTATTAAATATATAAAGTACCTAGGGTTTATTATTAGTATAAACGGAATTAAGGTAGACCTAAAAAAGACAGCTATAATTAACTAATAGATACCCCTAAGAACTATAAAGGGGGTGTAGTTATTCTTAGGGTTCTATAACTTCTACTAACGCTTTATTAAGAACTATAGTAGAATTACCTAGCCCCTAAGCTAACTTACCCATAAGGACTGGCCCTTTTACTTTAATACCGTATATAGGTAGGCCTTTAATAAGCTTAAGAAATAACTAGTCTCTACTCCCTTACTCACCCACTTTAACCTAGAACGGCCCTTAATACTAGAAACTAATGCCTTAGACGGCATTATAGCTAGCATTTACTCCTAGAAGCAAATAAACGGAAAATAGCACCCTATTACTTACTATTTAAAGACTATAATAGATGCTAAGCTAAATTACCTAATTTATAATAAAGAAATGCTAGCTATTATCTCTAGCTTTTAGTACTGGTAAATATAGTTAAAAGGAGCCCCTAAGCCTATTTAAGTAGTTTCAGACCATAAAGCCCTAGAATATTTTATAATAATAAAGGCCCTTATAGCCCGGTAAGTATGCTAGGTAGAGGTCCTATTCTAGTTTAACTTCCTAATTATATACAGGCCAGGTGCTACTAACTATGCGGATACTCTTATAAGGCGTAAACAGGACCTAGATAACTAGGCAGCTATAAAGATCTTATTATAGACTTAAACGCTATTATAACTAGAATACCTTAACCCCTAAATACAGGCAGAACTAAATACAGACCCTTTAAGCGCTAAAATATATCCTGTTAATTCTATAGAACTTAACCTTATTAATAAACTACTATAGGCAAACTATACGGCCCCTTCTCTACAGGAGTACTATAAAAAGGAAAAGGATTCTACCAGCCTATAGTCCCTAGAAAACGGACTACTTAAGTACTAGAAACGGCTAGTAGTAGTAAATAAACAGAACTTATGGACTTAGCTTATTACTAAAGCACATACTTAGGTCTCTACGGCCTACCCTAAAAAGAATAAAACCTATAAGATTATTAGTAACCGTTACTACTAGCCTAGAATAGTTATAGATATTAACTACTATATACAGAACTACAACAACTGCCGTAGGTCTATAATTCTATGAGATAAGACCCTAGGGCTATTAAAGCCACTTCTAATACTAGAATGCCCCTAGTAGTATATCTCTATAGACTTCTATAAGTTACCTACGGACCGCGATAGATATAATATAGTTATAATCCTAGTTAACTACTTTAGTAAGCGCCTATTCTTAATTCCCTGTTATAAGAATATTAATGCTAAAGAGGCGGCCTAACTATATATCTGCTATGTCTACCAAATTTACGGACTACTAGATACTATTATATCCAACCACAGGCCGTAGTTTATATTAGCCTTCTAGAACGAGTTTACCTAAATCCTAGGTATTAGGCTAAAGCTCTCTATAGCATACCACCCCTAAATAGACAGTTAGACGGAGATTATAAATTAATACTTAGACTAAAGACTCCGGCCCTTTATTAACTACTTTTAGGATAACTAGAGCAAACTACTACCTATAATAGACTACACCCAGGCAACCCTACCCTATAACTCTATGGGGTTTGCACCTATTTAGCTAGAAATGGGATACTTACCTTATATAAGCTTTAACTGGGAAAGACCAGAAGGACTATAAACTGTGTGTAAAAAACTATCTTATAAGAAAGCACAGCAATATGCTAGACGCTTAAAAGAAGTATAAATAGTAGCCTATAAAAACCTAGAGAAGGCCCAGAAATTAATAGAGTAGCAGGTAAATAAGCACAGGCGCGAGCCTAACTTTACCATAGGCAATAAGGTTTAAGTTATAATAAAAAACTAGAAAATAGAACGGCCTAGCTATAAGCTAGACTATAAAATAGTAGGACCGTATAAAATCCTTAATAAAGAAGGCAATTTATATAAGGTTAAACTCCCAAACTTAATTAAAGTCCACCCTATTTTCTTACTAGATAAGCTATGGAAAGCTATAAATAACCTACTACCTAGACAAAAGAATAAGCCTCTACTGCTGATTTAAGTTAATAGCAACAACGAATAGGAAGTTAATAAAATACTAGCCTATAAACTAGTATAAGGAACGCTAAAATACCATATCTAATAGAAAGGTTACAATCTAGACCCAACCTAATACCCTACTTAGAATTTTATAGGTTGCCCTTAGAAGCTTAAAGAGTTCTATAACTAATACCCTAACAAGCTAGGACTCCTAAAGTATCTAAACAAGTAGATAGAGTGCTAGTATAGCAAAGATAATAAGCTACCTATTAAGCATATAGATAAAAACACCCTATAGACATAAATACGGACATATAAAGCCTAAGGGCAGGCTTTTTCGGGGGGGGGGGAGGGGGGTAATGTTACGGCGCTAGTAAAAAACAGTGGATTATAGCAGTGGATTATAGCGGATAATTATAAACAGTTTTAGACAATCTTGGATATTATTATGGTACTAGCAAATCACCACAGATTGCGGTCACATAATACGAAGATTGCATAAAATATTAAGCAGCGCTGCTCTTCTTCTCCTTTCCTCTCTCTAGCTTTGGATCCTCGTTTATAGACTACCAATTATATAGGCTTGCGCGTCCCTTATGCCGTGCTCGTGCCTTGATTAACTAAGTCGCTAATAGGTAAGGGTGTTTATAGGGTAAAGGTAGGGGAACAGTTAAGGGGGCGGTTTAAGTTAGTTAAGTAGGCGGTTAAGGGGGCGGTTTGGTTAAATAGGGTAAGGTATTTTAATTTATAAGGTAAGGATAGGGGGACGGTTAAGGAGGTAGTTAAGAAGGCGGTTAAGGAGACAGTTAAGGGGATAGTTTAAATTAATTAAGTAGGGTAAAGTACTCTGCGCAGTAGTCTTCTGAAATAGATAGAACAAGATGTCTAGAAGTTATTATAGATACCAAATAAGTACTCCTAGGTAGTTTCTCTTCTTCTCTTTAACTAAAATAGGCTAATATAAAAGGTAGATAAGTACAACTATCTTCCAATCTACTATAAGGTGGATAGTATAACTGTCTTCTAAGCTATCTGCGTGTTTCCTGATCTATACGCGCTCACTAATTAGTGTTAGTATATATTAACAACGTGCAGAATACATATATCGTAATAATATGTACTATGCAGTGTTGTTAGTGGATTCTTGCTTGTTCTATCTACACGTCTTGATAATACATATACGCGTCTCGCGTAGGTCACGTGCCTACGTATATAATATATAAAACGAATATATACCGACAGTAATAGTTAACCTATAATATTATTTTTATAGTTATAGACTAACTATCTAAGATAAGACACTTAATCGCCTGCCCTAATATATTAATACCCGCCGTTGCCTAACTATTTCTAAATTATATATAGAAACTCTACAGACTCCCCAAAACGACTATCTCTAATAAAGGTAGCTAGTTTATCTCTATATTTTAGAAAGAACTAACTACCCAACTCTGTATTAAAGCACTATTATCTATAGTATACTACCTAGAAACGGATAGTTAAACGGAACGTGTAAATGCTATAATAGAATAGTATATTTGAATATACACGTTATATTTATAGGACGACTAGATAAACTGGCTTGCATTTACCGAGTTTACTATAAATAATCCCGTCTTGGAAAGCCAATTACTGCAGTATATTGGATAAGATAGTCTTGTTGCGCGGATATTTGGACATCATTAAGGGAAGCTATCGCTGGTAACGTCTTCAAAGGGAGCTTGGCACCTAGACATGTTTCCCCTATGCCGTAAGTAAATAAGACTCGGGAACTCCAGCTAGTTGGTCCCATAGTGCGAGGCGATAGGGTTTTAGATAGTCCTGTATTGGACCAAAATACGATTGATATGATTAAGACTTTGAAATCATTAAGAAAGCGGGATCTGTAACTAGGTTCTTTAGCCTAGCCTACCGTAACGCCGTGCTTACCTTTAACCCTCGAAAATCCCACGATTGAATCACTCAAACTAAGCCCATCCAACAGTATAGACAGAGCATGGTATGATCCTAGAGTGAAAATGGAATCAACTTGAGTTCAGTATCAGTGGAGAGCCTTGAGTCAGAAGTTAATATCCTAAACAATAAACAGCGTCTCTCCTACGGTTGCCCGTACCTAGTAGTAATTCGACCAAGTATCGACCAAAGAAAAATATCCAATCCAAGTCTATTCAAACGCCCAGTCTCCACATAAGCCTTGTGCATCCTAGGCGGTCCCATACGCCATGAAAACGAACCATGCAGCCCCGATATCCAAAGGTCTGAAGATAAAATCTTCCGACTAAACGAAACACCGAAATTAAAAAGATAAAACAGCGATGTCACCCATTTGTACAATCCAGCGGAACTGTATAATCAAAAGCCGCCCTCTTCCTGCTCCCCATCCTTCTGCACATCTAAACCCCTCAGCCTCCTCGCTAGTAATCCAGCGCCAGGCGCAGTGGGTCCACCAACGCCACAAAACGCGTTGCCACCGTATCCGACATCGCCTTTGTTGAGTTTATCATACGTTTCCACGCTCGCACCGCCAAGACTACCAGTATCAAGACTAGAAGTATTCTTTTTCACGCCAGTCATGGGCGACGTATGACTCTCCAGAGAGGTTGAAGTCGCGGCGGTGTTTGTGCGTGAGCGGAGGGGGCTCTCAGGATCCAAATCCATCGGGTCTCTGCTCACAGGTCTAGAGTCAATGGCTGCCAGACGAGTAATGCCGAATGGAATGGGGCCTATAGAGGGCGTTGGGCTTCCATATCCGCCACCGCCCGTGAATTGGTAAGCGGGTGCAGGCAGCGGTGGATGTCCTCCGATCCCATCAACTCGATCGTAAGTGTGGTGGGCGAGCGAAAATCCAGCACTGCGTCGCCTGAACGCCTTTTCTGCGGTCAATTGTGCCGCAGAGGAGGATGTGGCGTGCTGTGCAGAGGTATCGCGCGTGGGTTTGTAAGCGCTGTAGCGAGGTTCTGGGAGTTGAATCTCGTTGCGCAATTTCTCCTTCCCGTCTGGGACTCGATTGGCGAAAACAACTCGAATGCCTTTGTATAGAAAATACCGCCCCTTGGATGGACAGCAAATATGCAGATGGATTAAATAACGCAATATTGGGCGATCGTTCGGGTCGTCCGAATTACTCAGCGCAGCTTCTGGTCTATCCGTACCAAGGTTTTTTCGTGAGGATAACGGCATGTCGATGATGGGACCAGCTGAGTAACTGCGTTGGCGTATGAACGTTTTCTGCCCTGCTTCCATATCGGAGAGATCGTAAGGGACGAGGAAAAGCTTTACTGCTGTCTTGTTGGGGTTCTTAATAACGATCTGTAGCTGGCCCTGTTGTGGAATGCGGTAACTACCACCTGGAGGCGCTTTAGGTGATGTTGATCTTCGCTTCATTTTTTCTCTCTTGCGAAGGTCGGCTTTGGAGTGGAGTTCTGACGCGTCATTCCGCGGGCTTGGTTGAAAGTCCAAATCATCATGATCCGAATTTTGGACTATATGCCGGCGTCGTCGCCGGGTGCCTTCTCCGCTTTCGTCCGGCGGCGATAAGGAATTTTCGATATCAATGAGGCCGACATAAGGACTAGGGGAATCATCTGCTATGCGACCATTACCACTATTGTAGCTATAGAAAACCGCAGGAAATGGCACGGTCACGTGTGGAGGACAACGCAGATTAGCTTTGCATTGCCCTTTCCCAAGAACTCCTATCTGTGCAACAAAGTTTAGGGGCCGTGAGGGGGTAGTAGACATCCTTCCTCTTAAGATAGATTCTTCGTAAGAACCGACCATAGGTGCATGTTGTAAGGGTGAGGCGTCTGAGGAAATCGAAGGCCTGCGTGGCCGTAGAAGTGGAGTTTGAGGAGTAGAGTTCGGATGTATTTGGTTGATCGAGGTCAAGGAACGTCGCGGTTGATGTGCCTGATACGGAAAGATCCCCTCTTTGCGGAACGAGGATACATGGACTCCTGTGGGTGCTCTAGTAGTAGATCGTTCTATTGGAGAAGACCTAAAAGTTTGAAATGATCTCGGTGAAAAAGTGTGCCGTCTATTGTATCTCTCGGGACTCCTTGAAGATTGCCTTGACCTTGGTCTAGACGAGAAATCGAGATCAGTATTGTTCGACTGCTGTACTAATGGGCTTGTCGGTGGCATTAATACAAACGACGAAGACAGCGACGAATGAGATGTTGCTCTCGACCTGACAACAGGCCGGCTGTTGACTGGATCTCTAAAAGAGAATTGAGATTCGCTCCTGGTTGAGCCAAATGCTGCTGATTGAAAAGCATGATGCCACGGAGCCACGGGCGATGTAGCCAAAGGAACGATGTTTGTGCCATCTTCATATTTAGCATTGTCCTTCTCTTGCCTAAAATCACCAGAGTGTAAAGCCGACTTTGGTCGTTCGATTTCTGATCCAGCAGATGCATTATCATACAGGGGATCCGGTGTTGACTTGCGAGAATCCTTGAGTTCTGCCGCTGGTAGCAGAGGCGTAGCAGGCCTTTCCCCAATTATTGTCGATGGCTCCCGGGCGTCTTCAGCATATTTTCCATTCTACGACACCTCATTAGGATCTGGCTTTCCCGATGTCGGAAAGTCCTCCACGGTCCGCCCAACTGGAAAAATATCTACATAATCATTGGCCAGGAAAAATTTAGGCATAACTTACATTCTGATGCGGAGGCCACGACGGGCTCTTTCCTCTTTTTATTCTCTCAATCAACTCTACCCTGCTCAACATAGCCGCTCTCCCGTCATTAAGAGTAGTAGCGACCACATCAGAACGAGACATGGTGCCCATGGCATTTTCAGAGTGCAATCTTCCTAGCAGTGCATCTCCAGAAGCTGGATCGGTATACCGTGGTCGCTGTGACTCCTCGTTATTGGGATTATCAAGCCGAGAAGGCGATTTTTGGAGGCCATCGTAATGATCATGGAATATGGGCATTATGAAGACCGCGATTCCTGAAAGGTCGCATGAATTCGAGTTTTTCGAGAGAGTGGCGAGCTCCAAATGAGCGGAGGTAACAGTGGCGAGGTAGCTCGGCGGGGATGAGGTATACTTTGTATCAAGCCGGCGGTTGGAGCACTGTATGGCACCGACGCTTCTGTATGAGTAAGAGTACTGTAAGAGCTGGAAGTACACATAACTGTGCTGGCTCCACTTACAGGTCAGGAGTTTTGAATTTCAGGCGGGTATGAGAATTTAGCTGAGACAGGAGGACAGCGTCTCTCGCAAAGACTCTCGTAAGGTGCAGGTCCCAATGACGACAAGGGACAAAGGCTGGGCATGTCACGCTGATGGCTGCAGCTTCAGCCGTTTTGTATCTGCTGGCGTGTGGAGGTCACACGATACGCCAAATGCACTTGTTGCACTTTCTTTATTGCGTGCCCGCTCTCTAGCCCGAATAGACGCGGCATAATATTGTCGAGCGTGCGCTGGCTCTTTCTCCGTGGCAGCGTCCCTCGCGCCTGGCCATGATGTGACTCCTCCGCACAGGCCTGTGCTGCCGATCATGATTCACCTCAAAGAGTTTCACCAACCGCCCCGACTGCACGCCGGGAACAACCCACTCCGGCCGCTTCCGCAATTAGCTACAATGGCAACCAAACGCCTGCGAGACGATGACGAAATCAAGTCTTCGAAAAAATATAGGAAGGGTTTCTCTGTTGGGCCTGCCAATTTGCCTGATGGCACTCACAAGCGGAAAGGTGTGATACCACCACAAGCAGCTTTTTTCGGGCCCGGACAACCACCCTGCACGTCAGCGGGAGCTTGCGCCGTTTGTTGATTCGGCATTGCCAATACTAATTAGTTTGCAGTCCAAAAGATAAAGAAGGATCTGATCCACAAAGCGAAGATCAGGAAGGAATATGCGAAGCTCAAAGCGCGAGAGTTACCCGCCGAGCCACAGCATTCTGTCTATGAGCGATATGATGAAAAACCTGACGCCGACAACGGCACTGCAAAGCCTACTTCGGAACCAACTTTAAAACTTCACCCAGATCGCCAAGTCCTTCTCGACGGACCGTCTCCCGAACCAGAACAAGCCCCAGAGCGAGCAAATCCTCACAAACCTAGAAAGCGACCACGGCCACAACCATTCAATCATGAGGCTGAGCTAGCGCAAAAACGGCGAGAGGAGGCGGAAGCACGTCAGAAGGCACGAGAAGAAACCGAGAATGAACGGCAGCGGAGGGTAGCGGAGAGAGAGCGTTTTCGAAAAGCGATGACGAAAGCTCGAACAGGCGGACGAAACGGCCAGAGGAAGCTGGGACGAGAGAGCAAAGTGTTGCTGGAGAAGGTCAAGAGACTGGTCGGAGATGGAGGAGTGCCAACTCTGTGAGGCCCGGGAAAATAGACAAAGCTTGGATATCATGTTGCCATCAGATATGCACAAGGCCATGCAGAATAAAGGGCAACGTGCGTCGCACACGCAAATTAGCCACTGTTGTAGGTAACTACGTGTATCGCTCATCCAGCGCATAATGATGCGGTATTTATGTCTTAGAGCGGACCGTTTTCTCTCTACAGCTGGCGAATCACTCTCATATCACATTATGTTGATGTGTTCAGGAGATATATTCATATTCTTCTAAATTCTTAAATCTATAAAGCGCTTCCGCAGTACCGCAGATAAATATTTTTTTTATTCAATACCGTACTGCTGGAGAGCTTGCGCTAAGGTTATTTTTAGAAGAGAAAATTATTACCATACAAAAAATTTTATAAACCACGACAATGTAGAGATTTTGTACAAGAATCCTAAATGTCGCGAAGAAATCCTGAAACTCGGCTTGAAATAAGTTGGTATACTGCTTAAGCCAGGCTCTCAGAATAATAGTGATGTCCAGCCAGGATTCATGTGGTCAGGACGGAGGCGACGACGGTAACATATTTCACCATTCAGATATTTCAATTTCGTTCACTCTCAGAGCGGGTCCCCGGACCAACTGCTCCATCACAACATATCTCAATCCCCCGAAATCCAAACACTCAGCACTACAGCACACGCATTACGAATATTCCCCCAGCTTGTGGCCTGAGTTCATCTTGGCCCGTCTTCCACAGCATGAGTTATTATCCACGTGAAAGGAGTGTCCTCGACCCTTATTCTATTTGTCTTCGATGCCATTTGTCTCTCACTTGTCCACGACATACATTCATCCCAGGCATTTCCATCGCTTGGTCAACAATTGATACATTTCGAAAGGAAAAATACAAGAAGGGGAGTCTACATAACCAATTCGCTCGGACTTTTCCAAGCAACTATTCGTCCTTCAAGACTTGTAGCAACTTTAGACTTTCTAACAGGCCTCTGGTGCGGCCATACATCAACAGGGAAGGCAATACATCACCTTCGGTCACGTCAACTGAACCCGCTTCCGGCAGCATTATGAACTCCTCCGGTTGTAGCGACCCGCTGAGTTACGCAGATGGAGTTCATGCGGTATACCTTCAATGTCCTATCCACAGAAAGCCTGCCCGACCCTTCTCAATGCATACAGCGCTTTCAATAGATGACTACTTAGGACTACCTCTGTGCTTATGCGACAACTACGAAACGAATTCAGATCCGGCAAATATCGGACTACGCCAACCTAGCAAAGAGCGACCATCAACTCTATTGGCGCACTTTCGCCATATGCCTAAGGAGCTTCAGTTGGAAGTCCTAAGTTACGTAAATCCAACTTCGCTCTTTATTACCATTCACATCTATCCAGACATTGCAGAACTGTTTACACTTTTCGGGGCATCTTTAAAGGCCAGTATTATAGAGCATCAATTCGCCCGCGAGTCACAAATTTTCACGCCGCAAAGGTGCGATTGGACGACGAACCCTACCAAGTATCTCTGGTTACCACAGTGCACGCCCTTTTACTTACTCCATCTCAGCTACATGCAAGATGCAACACATCTCATTGCTAACTTCTTCACCAAGCACTTCAGCACATACCTCAGCACATTTGAAGACTTCTCGTCCGAGATTTTAGATCTCTGGCTATTCTTCTGCACTTCTCCAAACTGCAGAGACCCTGTCAAGGAGATATGGAATTACATCGGTTCACTCGACGTCACCCGCCGCCATTCCCTGACACGCATGATTATCTCGCTATCGAGAGGAATTAGACGGTTCCATCCTATAATCTGGCCGTGGAACTTTCCCGTGCGCTACTCCCAAGAGTTCAGTTACCCAGTTATCCTACCCATTCTCGATCACATTTACATCTACCTAACACTGAACTGCCTGCGCGAGAGTATGTATAACGTTCTCAAGCTATTCTATGAGCACCGTCCCAAAAGCATAGCCATTGTCGAAAAAATATTTGGATTCGAAAAGCTCTGGGACAGAGCCGTCTACACCTGCGCCGGCCCACAGGACCACAGCCTGCTGATCCTAAGCCGAAAGACGTACATCATCCGCTACATCGGCGACCGCACTAATGGCCACATGCTCCTGTACCCGCCCTCACGCAGCGTATCCGGCGAGGCCGCCATCGCTGACATAACCGCAGACGCCACCACAAATGTGTATTATTTCGTGGAAGACCTGGTTGGACACAACGAGTGGATGGCGCTACAAATGGCGGCGAGGCTGCTGCCAAACACGCCTCTCGACTGGGCGCACTTCTGCAACCGCACGCCTAGATTGCGTCCCAGCTTCTCGCATCCCCGGAACTTGGGGTGGCAATGGTGGCGGTGGCATAAGTCGCAGTTCACTGAACAAGGCTGTATTGGGATCTCGATGATGTTTGAGATGGAGGAATTACGAGGTCAGCTGAAGCGGGAGGAGGCAAAATTGCTGCGGGACCTGGAGCTGGCAAGAACGAATCGGGACCTGAACACCCCATTGGTGACGGTCCAGGAGAGCAAGAGCCTTTTCCTGCATCCTCAGACACCAAATGTTTCCGCTGTCGGCCATCGGCAGATTTTGGAACAATTACAAAGTACGGGCTTAGCCAGAGCTTGTGTTGACAATTCAATGGCCAAAACGACTAACGAGAGAAGGAATTGAGTTGATGGTTGGTTTCCAGGGGATAAATTAGAAGGTCAAGGATTGAACAGGGTAATGGACTGGGTGAGGATAGTTGAGGATAAGTGGATGCGGCAATGGCTATGTTCATAGAGCGGTTTATGCAAGAAATACTGCCCGTTTTCGGTGGTTTGTGACGCGGTTTTCTGCGGGGAATCTGCCACTATACTTGCTTATTCGCCAACAGGTATATGAGCCCTTCATGGAACAGAGGCAAAAGAGGCACACATGAAGCATAGGATATATATTCCGAACAAGACAATTTCATTGCTTCAGACTATGATACAGTCACTGATTCCAGACCGCGCCGCCCAGACGCTTCTTTATTCTGTTATCAACCAGAAGACCAAGGATATCCATTCCGGTATGTAGAGCTAGGCCATATTAGCAATAGTTCAATCATAAAGGTAAGTAGACATACTATGTAGAGCTTGTCCCCTAGCTGAATGCAAGAACCTGACGCTTGTCTCGAAGACGTTGAGGATATTAATACCAGCAATTTATTGGAAATTGAAGAGGGGAAGAAAATCACTCCCATTGACCGAAGTGCATCGTAGCAGTTTTTTTGACATAGTTAATAATGACCTTTATTCCGGCGAGGACACAGAAATCAACGCCCAGCAGATTCACGTGCTTAAAATGCGAGCTGGCGTTCGGCGGGTGCACGTTAATTCGGTCGCCATTGATCTGAATGGGAAACTGGTTTGGAACCGCATTGGTTCCAAACAGCTTATCGCATGCCTAGAAAGCGTTATTAGTGAGTGGTTACAAGTGAAGTGCGTAGGAACTCCACATACTTCTTGTGAGAGGAACGTGAAGGGACTTCCACTGTCATATAAGAAATGTATGACATATGAGCGCGACTTCTTGCCAGGGAGCCTGACGACCAGCGGAAAAAGCACGCGAAAATGTTCGCCAAACATAATACCGTCCACGGTGGCATAAGGGCTTGTCAGGTGTGGTGTTTCCGACAAGTAGGCCGACCCGAGTGCGGTTGAGATCTCGTTATGCAGGACTTTCTCATCGACATCGGTCAACAATATGTCGAAGAGCGAAGGCATGCCAGCGGGAGTGACGTTAAGGGGCCCTGGGTATAAGTCTGGACGAAGCTCGAAGTAGTGGTGAGAAGGCTCGTAGTGGTAGGGATCTGAATTAGGGTGTGAAGAAGGGCAAACAGTGCATGAAGGGCCGCCAGTGGGATCGTCCTCGAGTGATGGAGGTTGAGAGAAGTGGAAAGCCGAAGGCCGGAGAAAGGAAACCATGTTTGCAAAGGGGGAAAGAGCAGTAGGCAGTGGAAAGATATCGGTAGGAGGAAGAACAACAAAGTGTGAGGACGGAAGGTGCGCAAGTAAAGGTGCGCGAGGGGACTGCCGCCCCTCACCGCCAGGGCTAGGGAGCCTCAAAAGTATCCTCCACAACACGTATATTCCCTAAGTCTTCCAGAAGAATGTCCACTATTTGAACATCAACTTTCTCTATCCTACGGATGGCCTGGTTGCCAGATGTATACGGGCTTCTGAAGTCCGGAGATACAAGTTCTGTGAGGAGTTCAAGTCGCGGCCATTCTTGAGTCAAGCTTCGAACATAATCAATGTACGGTATTCGTGTAAGCTTTCAGGAGTTTCCATGGTGTATGAGAAGAGAGTTAGCAAAAAGTTCGCAGACAGCATCAGGCGACGCTTTAATAGGTCTCGTATAAGGCCGCAAGGCTGAGATGGTTATAGCAAGGCAGACTTTTGGTGGTGTTTCCGGCATAGCATGCATAACCATTCTGTAAGAGCGTAAGAACATCGACATTTTCGATATGATAAGTCTGCGTGTATGGGCTCTTTTGCTCGAGATATGGAGACGTTGTGAAGGTTGACAGAGGTTGTAGGCATCTTAAAGCAGCACGGGAAATTGTAGCAATAGCTAGCTGGAAGTTCCCTCTCGGTTACATGAGCCAAGGCTGAGAGCGTTCATGCACATGAATAGCGTTAAAGCGGAAAAAATTCAACATGTTTATTTTGAGGTGCAAGTACTTACTACACTCTTTCCATTGAGCTAATGCAGACGGACTGATACGAGTCATCAAGACAATACCCGTGGTTACCAATACCTATGATCATAAAATATGTCATACAAGGGCAGTATCAGCTCGTTGATAATCATGGCGAATCTGGGAGTCATTCACTGTTCATATTGGTGTTCGATATAGCTCAACATGACTCGGAGGTACCAGCCGCTTATCCCTTAACCCGTCAAAATTGGTCCTTCTCTTATTGACAAAAATTAGGCCAATCAGAGAGGTTGGGTAAATACAAAATACCCAATCAACAATAATAGCAAATCTTTATCGATAGCAGATGGGCGCTGACAGGTTAAGAGATAAACAATATAAGAGCTGCCGCAGGGTGTGACTCACAGCTGAGAGGCGAATGGATGAGTCGTAGGGTTCAGATATTATTGGGTTGTTGAAGTCATGACTGATCCCTTAAGCTAACTCGCACCAAATCGGATTTAGCGAGTTGCCCCACCAAGCGACGCACCGCCAAAAACTCCTCTCCGCCCTCGACTGAGAAGCTCTCACTCTCTCTCATCCTCTCCCATCGACCACCTCGACTCTCACAGCCATCAAAAAGGGCTTCTTTCAGAGCGCTTCACCTTCGTGCCACTGGCCTAGAGAGGCAGAGCTTTCAACTGCCTTTTCACGTTCTTCCGAACGTATCACTTATCGAAGCGGGGTACTCTGCAACCTCGCCATCACCAAAGTTTTCAGTAAAACAATCGCAACAACACCGCCATCATGGTCAAGTAAGTCTTCATTTCGGTGCTTTTCTTGCTGAGGTTGAGGATGATGCGATTTATTCAACTTATTTCATCCGACTTTTCCACCTCTTCCCTTGAATTTAGCCCTCCATCGCAAACAATTTGCTGACATCATTTACAGCTTCACGGTAGAGGAGGTACGTTCACAACAAACGCAGCATTGTCACAACTTTCAATAAAAGACAAAAGACAAGAATACTGACAATGTTCGAAGATCCGTGGTCTCATGAACTCTGCGGCAAATATCCGCAACATGTCCGTTATTGCGCATGGTGAGTTGGCAATCGAATGATGAGCCTAACGGAAAAATTTCTAACTCTGCGAAAAATTTAGTCGACCACGGAAAATCCACTTTGACCGACTCTCTTGTGCAGCGTGCCGGTATTATCTCCGCCGCAAAGGCTGGTGAAGCCCGGTTTACGGATACTCGTGCGGATGAACAGGAGCGTGGTGTCACAATCAAGTCGACAGCCATCTCTCTGTACGCAACACTTAAGGACGAAGAAGATATGAAGGATATCCCAGTCAAGGTTGAAAAGAATGACTTCTTGATCAACTTGATTGATTCTCCTGGTCACGTCGACTTCTCTTCCGAGGTCACCGCGGCTCTCCGTGTGACTGACGGCGCTCTCGTTGTCGTCGACACAGTAGAAGGTGTCTGCGTGCAAACGGAGACTGTGCTCCGACAGGCTCTTGGTGAGCGTATTAAGCCCGTTGTTATTATCAACAAGGTCGATCGGGCCCTCCTTGAACTCCAAGTCACAAAAGAAGACTTATACCAGAATTTCTCTCGTGTCATCGAGTCTGTCAACGTCGTTATTGCGACGTACTATGATAAGGCTCTTGGTGATGTCCAGGTTTATCCAGACAAGGGCACTATTGCTTTCGGCTCTGGTCTACACGGCTGGGCTTTCACTGTCCGTCAATTCGCATCTAGGTACGCCAAGAAATTCGGTGTTGACAAGAATAAAATGATGGAGCGTCTATGGGTGAGAAATTACCATATCTTCCTTGCACAAACGCCCCTAACTGAAAATATAGGGAGACAACTACTTTAACCCAAAGACGAAGAAGTGGACTAAGACCGGCACGCACGAGGGCAAGTCGCTCGAGCGTGCGTTCAACCAGTTCATCCTTGATCCCATCTTCAGGATATTCAATGCAGTCATGAACTTCAAGACTGACGAGATCCCAACTCTCCTTGAGAAGCTCGAGATTAGGCTCACTAGTGATGAAAAGGATCTTGAGGGCAAGGCTCTGTTGAAGGTTGTCATGAGGAAGTTCCTTCCTGCCGCTGATGCTCTATTGGAGATGATGATTCTCCACTTGCCTTCCCCAGTCACTGCCCAGAAGTACCGTATGGAGACTCTCTATGAAGGCCCTCACGACGATATCAATGCGATTGGTATCCGCGACTGTGATCCTAAGGGGCCTCTCATGTTGTACATCTCCAAGATGGTGCCGACTTCCGATAAGGGTCGATTCTACGCTTTTGGTCGTGTCTTCTCGGGTACCGTCCGTTCCGGTCTCAAAGTTCGCATTCAGGGACCAAACTACACTCCTGGTAAGAAGGACGATCTATTTATTAAAGCCGTTCAACGTACTATTCTCATGATGGGTCGTTTCGTCGAGCCAATTGAGGATGTTCCCGCCGGTAATATTCTGGGTCTGGTTGGTATCGATCAGTTCTTGCTCAAGTCTGGTACCTTGACCACCAACGAAACCGCACACAACCTGAAGGTCATGAAGTTCTCCGTCTCTCCTGTCGTCCGGCGCTCCGTTGAAGTCAAGAATGCCCAGGATCTACCCAAATTGGTCGAAGGTCTAAAGCGTCTGTCAAAGTCGGATCCCTGCGTCCTTACCTACATTTCCGAATCCGGTGAGCATGTTGTTGCTGGCGCTGGTGAGCTGCACTTGGAAATCTGCTTGAAGGATTTGGAAGAGGACCACGCTGGTGTGCCACTTCGTGTATCCGACCCTGTTGTGCAATACCGTGAAACTGTTGGCGCTACCTCAAGCATCACGGCCCTTTCCAAGTCGCCCAACAAGCACAACCGTTTGTATGTCATTGCTCAGCCGTTGGACGAGGAGGTTTCCGTTGCCATCGAACAGGGTAAAATCGGCCCCCGTGACGATTTCAAGGCCCGTGCTCGTATCCTTGCTGATGAACACGGCTGGGACGTTACTGATGCCCGAAAGATTTGGTGCTTCGGTCCAGACACTAGCGGCGCCAACTTGCTTGTTGACCAGACAAAGGCTGTTCAGTACCTGAACGAAATCAAGGATTCGGTCGTTTCCGGCTTCCAGTGGGCGACCAAGGAAGGCCCAGTCGCTGAGGAGCCCATGCGGTCGATTCGTTTCAACATCATGGACGTCACGCTACATGCTGATGCCATCCACCGTGGCGGTGGGCAGATCATCCCTACTGCTCGTCGTGTGCTCTATGCTGCTACCCTTCTTGCTGAACCTGGTCTTCAGGAGCCCGTCTACATGGTCGAAATCCAGGTGCCGGAACAAGCCATGGGCGGTATCTATGGTGTGCTTACCCGAAGAAGAGGTCACGTCTTCGAGGAGAACCAACGTATTGGTACCCCTCTTTTCAACGTCAAGGCTTTCTTGCCTGTCAACGAGTCATTCGGTTTCACTGCCGATCTGCGATCAAATACTGCCGGTCAGGCTTTCCCACAGTTGGTGTTCGACCACTGGCAAATTCTACCTGGTGGTTCACCGCTTGATAAGACAACAATGCCTGGTAAGGTTGTGGAGGAGATGCGGAAGAGGAAGGGTATCAAACCTGATGTGCCAGGTGTGGAGAACGTGAGTCACCCACCCATTTACGAGACAACCCGCTTGCTAACGAGTCTACACAGTACTATGACAAACTATAGAGGGATGCTATCAAAAGTGATAGATTTCTTTACTCTTCCGGCCTTGGGTTCAAAACGGCATTATTGGGGTTGCTCGTTGTCACCTTTCTTCTATGAATTACGCAAAAGGGTATGGACATTTATGAAGTGTATGCCCGAATGAAGATAACGACGATATATAGCAACAGGTTTCTCAAGGTCGGATGTTAAACTGGTTGCTGGCTGCTGATAGCAGTAGATAGTCCTTTCCTGTCTTGCATGTTCTCTTGTGATGTAGTTGTGGCGCTAGAATATAAACCACATGAACACAATAGCTTCCTTTCTGTGCCTGTGACCTGTCACAGTTGTTGTGATACGCTGCACGTTCTTATTGCTCAACTAAACCTTTCAACAGCGTGGTTTTTATTTTCAATATTGGCGAGTATTGGCAAATATTGGCCATATTTGTAATATTTGCAGATCTTCTTGGCACCCCTTCAAAAAATTTTAACTTCAATATCGTACGGGTAAATTATTAAATATTATGGCTTCTATAGCAGACTTATTGCTTTTTATACTTATATTAGACTCCCTTAATATAGAAGAGTTGTTAAACTGCTAGTAGAAGAAGACTTTTAACCTATAGATACTAGTTAGTAGGGATTTGCTTCGCAAATCCTATCCCTATCGTGCTGCGCAGCCCCCAGGGGACTGCGCTGCGGGGGCTGCTTCGCAGTAGGGGGTAAGCTCTAGGCAGAGCCTCGTATAGAGCTTTAGTAGAGCTTCGTGTAGAGATTCGCGCAAAGCCTTATACAGAACCACGTGCGGCGTATAGGCGTGTAACGTATAGATGTCTAGACGCCTAGACGTTCGTACGGGCATTTATATAGACGTTCGTATAGGCATTTATATAGACATTCGTATAGGCGTTCGTATAGGCAATTAATTAATAAATTGATTGATTGTAGAGCCGTTCATATAGACGATTATAGAGTCTTCCTAGTATATCAGTGCTGCGTGTTAGTAGAGCTTAGAGTGAAGTGTCATATAGAGCTTCGAGCAGAGCCTTGCGTAGAGCTTTTAAGTAGAGCTTAAGTAGAGCTCCATACAGAGCCTTGATAGAGCTTCAAGCAGAGCTTTGAGCAGAGCTTCAAGCAGAGCTTTAAGTGGGAGCTTTAATAGGGCTTTGAGTAGAGCCTCATGCAGAGCTTTAAGCAGAGCTTCAAGCAGAGCTTAGCTAGTGGTTTAAGTAGAGCCTTGATAGAGCATCTCTATATAGACCTTGTATTTAGGTTTGTTTTTATTGGTAGCACTTCAGTAGCTACGGTATAGCAATTGCTTGATTAGTTGTGTTATTGGTGTCTAGAGGGAGAAGAGGTCTATTCTACATATTAGTGGTAACTCTTATGGAGCGCGTATACGCTAATCCCAAAATAGGAAAGAGTAAATAAAATAGGTCCAAACACTGGCAACTCTCTATATAATTGGCCTAATAACCCGTATACGTAACATACCGCACGTAATATTAAAATCTAACTCCAGTCTCTACATTCTACGTTCACTTAATTTCTTACCAACTACTTAACCTCTCTCCACCCATTCCTTCGTATTTAAGTTAATTATATTTATATTAATAAGGTTTCTTAATGCGTTACAAGTATTTGCTTTTATTATTGCGTCTATAGGGTTTAAGTTACCGTCAATCCATTTAATCTCCGTAATTATGCGTCTCTTATATAATTGGCGTAAGTATATTAAGTTAACCATTAATCTCTTCTCCTAAGTACTTCCTAACTTAATAAGGCATTTGTATAGCAACTTGGAATCTATATAAAGTATAAGCGGAAGCTCCACCTACAAGATCTTCTCTATTGTAGACTTTAAGACCGCGCTGTGATTGAATCTGTGAGCTATTACGTATAGTTTAGAGGCTAGAACTAAGTGAGTAACTCTCTTACACTTAATAGAGGACTAATAAACAATATTTATACTGCCACTGTTATTGGCAATTGTAATTATAAAGCCAATTTACGAGGTGTTGTCAGTATTATTAGTAAAAGAGGCATCTATAAATACCATAATTTTAGGTAATTGGAGGTCTAAAGGTATAAATTACAGGCCTCTTGACTTGTTGTTAATTTGCCATTATAAACGCTTATTTAGCTTCTTTACGTCACCTTCTTTTAGGTTAGTAACTTAAGCCGCAAAGAAAAGATCAAATAAAGACTCTGGTTGGCATATAGAGGCAATATACGTTCCTCTTACGCGTTAAGCAATATATTAATCTTTTAGGGTAACTGTAACTCTCTTAGTGCCTCTTAAACTTGTAAGATTAGTAGTCTTAAGGTTAACAAGGTTTAAGTTCTTACACTAGCGTATTTAGTTAAATATAATAGAGTTATTATTATTAAGAGTAATTTAACCGCCATTAAACTTAATTAGAGTACTTATTATAAGTTTCTTATATTCCTTTGCTATAAACTTAGCGTTTATAAGATTAATTTCCTTATTTTATATAAACTCTTTATTTCTAACAAATAGAGTATTGTCGGTCTAGAGGCCAATAATTCCTACTCCGGCTTCGTGTGTGTAGAGGAGGCAAGGGTTATAGGTAGACTCCTTTATCTTAAGCTTCTCTATATAGTAAAGGTGGTATGTTAAGAACTAATAGTTGCTAGCCTTAGGGATACCGTATAGAGGCTTAATTACCTTTATAATAGTATTATCGCCGAGTTATAAGATATCTGAGAGTTTTAAAGGTAGGTGAATATAGAAATCGCGATTTAAAAGAGTGGTAAATTGTATGTACGCTTATAAGATATCACGGAGGTACAAAAAGGCGCCTTCCTTAAGAAGAGAAGGTGTAAGTGCAAGTATAATTCGTTAACTTAATTATTAAATAGTAGGTAACTGTGTTAACACCAATTCCTTCTCCTAATTATTACAGGCTTATATAACTAATCGTAACTTCTTAAACGCTTAATTGGTGCCCTTATTCTTAATATTATTAATAAATTAGGAGTTAAATATATAGGTGCCTTCTAGTACTATAGAAGTATTAGTAATTTAAAATACGCCCTTTTTAAGTAGGCCGTTAATCTCCTTTGTATAGGAGTTAGTATATAATGGAATTGCTATATAGATAGTAACGTTAGGTCCACAAAATCGTTCAGGTCGCTAGCGGTTGCGTTATAGTTACTAAATTAATACCTCTTGCTTCTCTTCTCCTTTGTTAACTTACTCTCCGTTAGATTAATCTCCCTTAGAGTCTCCAACTATACTCTCTTTATAATACAGCTTGATATAAGTTAATTAGAAATTAGTAACTCTAGATAAGAGTTTAACCTTATAAGTCTTGCCAGTAATTCCAATTAATAGGAAGGGGCCTTTCTAGCCTCCTTTCTCTCTATATATAAGCACTGGGGAATTAGGTAGCAGGTTATATAAAGCTTCTATATTAGGACCGTTTTAAGTATTAAGTGCGTTGTTAACCATTCTCTTAGCTCTCTCCTTCGTAATCTCTTCCATTGCTTTATATATGGCGACAGCACGTTATTGAATTAATAGTGCCGGTACGTCACTGTCTAACATTTGTGGGAAAGCACTAAATACTAGTAGAGTTGGTACTAAGCCGTTAGGGCCTGTAGAATTATTTAACGCCTTAATAGCTATCTATAAATATACCTCCTTTAAGATATCTAAACCTATCTCTTTTTAAATAATCTTGTAGGTGTAAAGAAGGGTTATATAACCTTATTTAACCTTTCTAATGCTCCAATGAGCCTTAACGGGTATGTACTTGGTCTTTATTATAACTATAGAGGCGTTTTAATGAAACTTATGGCTGTTAAAGTTAGTGCCGGTGTTGTATATAACTAAATTGGGGGGACCGAGATAAGTATTAAGCTAATAAGTACGAAGAGCCTTCTAGGTGGTTTTTATAGATATATCTTTTAGAAATTGGGCGGCGGTAAATCCTATAGCCTTATTAACAACGTGGAGTACTAGCTTGCCGTTAATGTAGAAAATATCAACGAATACTATATAATTAAAGTCCAAATTATTAGGAAGCTTGAACTTAAATCTATATAGGGATTTGCCGTGCTTTTAATAATAGCGATAGTACTTAGTTAGCTTCTTAATCATCTCTTTATTAATATTGTGACCTAAACGCTTAAGTAAAGCATATAACTTCCTAACTAAAGGATGGCTGAAATAACAGTGCAATTATAACAACTCTATTACCGTTAAGTAGCATGCTGTTAATGTAATTAATGTAGTAACAAATTACTATAGAGTCTTTCCCTATAGTAGAAAGGGGTGACCAAACTGTCATACTACTAGCACTGTTAATGTAGGAGTTACTACCTTATTGGTAAGGTTATTGTAGTAGTAACCTAGAGAGTTAAGATCTCGTAGGCTTATAAGAAATGGGGTATTAGCGCGTATAATATAAAACACAATCTCTCCTACTAGTGATTGCACTTTAAGAGAACCTACTAATAATATTAAGCCAATTCCGAACTTGACCTTAATAGCGCTGGCGTTAAAAGTATTAAGTATAGCTATTAAGTTAACGGTCTCCTTATATATAAGATATTAGCTAAATCTAGCAGTTAATGCTCTTACTACTCCTATGTTAATCATAATACCGTACCATTTGTTAGAGTTGTATTAAGAGGTCTCTTTAGAGGTGGTTAAATATATAAAAGGGAAAGTAGACTTATTAGGAACTACTCTTATAAGTACGTATTAAGTTATAAGGTTACTTAACTTCTTAACTATTAACAACATAAAGTATTTGGCGTATTCAGTATCTTTTTTAAGATTAAGTATGAAGGTCTAAAAGTTATTAAGATTATTATTATCTTTAGTGCCTTCGTATTTAGTAATCTATTAGGCAGCATTCTAATTAAAGGTATAGCCGTATTTATGTTTATACTTCTCTTTCTAATCTTCTTGCTCTTCTTTTAAGTATTTAGTAGATTAATAGCCTTATTTCTTATAAATAAAGCATCTCTTAACTTATAAGTCACGAGGGTTACGGAATTAAGGATTTCGGTCTTAAGGGTATCGTTCTTAAAGGTATTAAGTATTGCGATTTTAAGGGTATCACAGAAAGCATTAAAATCGCAAGGTACCGTGATTATTGTAATTGTTGTTATTGCAAACATATTGGCAGTCTATATAGTACGCTTCTTCCTCTTTATCTTCTCCTGTAATATAGGCAGCTATAGCCGGTAGGTAACTTCTCTTATAGGTAACAATTAAGCTTTAAAGAGAGTTAATTAAGGCTAGCAATATATTAGGTGGTTAAAAGCATGCGTAACTATAAGCCAAGTTGTCTTAACACGCAATAATTAAGCGCTGTTACAAAGCGGCGTCACCCTTTATAGTCTTGTTGGCGCCGTTTTATGCTTTTCAGAGGTCTCTAACTAAGATATTAAGGCATTCCTTCTTCTATTTAGCCGTATTCTCCAGTCAAGATATAACTTCCTTTAGTATAAGGCTGTTGAATAACTAAAGTTAAGAGCGGCGGTGGTTATCGTTCTTAAAATAGGCTTGTATTGCACCGCAAAGTTAAGTAAAAGTAGGTATACTTTCTCTATACAATACTTAATTTGTAAAGAAGTGGTTAAGAGCATCATCCTTTAATATATTGGAATATGCCTTTGCCTTTATTACATTATTAGTAATGTTAAGTTGCTTATAGTAATTCTTAAAGATATTAAGTTTAATATTAAAGTTATTATTCTAACCGCTATATTTATTGTCTACTGTAATTAACTTTATAAGGGAAATGATATCTCTGGCAGTACGGTCTGCTGGTAAAAGTAGAGGAGGTAAGTTTTAGTATTGCATAGGTTATTATTTAATGTCATTAAGGTTACTAACTCATACTTTAACTCCGCCTGTCTTTAGTATATATGCTATAAGGTTTAACTTGAATTCTCTATCCTTTAGTATTATTTATTAAATCTCTAGTATTGTCTAAGCAGTCGGCTCTTCCTCCTAAAGGCATTTATACAGTGCGTCGTTCAGCTTGGGAGGGCGATTTAACTTATATACCCAAACTCCATATTTACGCAGAGCACTTTGTAAATTGCGTAAGTATATCTTATTAACTTTATTAAATAGCTGTGCCGTCTATTTATTAAAGTCTTCTTTAAATTGCTCCTAGAGATTACTATCTTGCAACTATAATTGGTTATAGACCCAGCATTTATATCTTATGAAAGCATCTCTCTTATCTTTCTCCTTATTTGTGGGATTAAAGCCGTTAGGCCACTGATTCTTGTTCTCTGGCTTTACTAACTAGTCCGCTATGGCTCATATTTATTATATGGGAGGAGGTGAGAAGGGAGGCAGAATTGGTCACTATAGGGTTTTCAGAGGTATAGAGGGAGGGAAAGTTGTTGGTATAGAGACCGTATTAAGTTCGTAGGTTGCAATAAACAGTAAGACACGCAGGTGCCGCGAATGCGTAATAGACGCGATACAGAAAGACGAGTACAGGCAGGCCTCTAAATCTTTAAATGTGAATTAAGTCGTAGAAACACGAGCATAGGTAGGCGTCTACTTCTTAACGCGTATTCCCTAGCAAATCTTATATAAGGGTTCTCTACACAGGCAGGTGGGCCTTTTATGGTTAATTCCTCTTTAAAATAGTACCGTCTCCTGATCTGTGATCACTGATCAGTGTTAGTAGCACTTTAGTAGCTATGGTATAGCAATTACTTAATTAGTTGTGTTATTAGTGTCTAGAGGGAGAAGAGGTCTATTTTACATATTAGTGGTAACTCTTATAGAGCGCGTATACGCTGATCCCAAAATGGGAAAGAGTGAATAAAATAGGTCCAAACAGTTTTTAAAGGCCTTGTAAAGGGCTTTATATAGAGCTTTAAGCAGAGCTTTAAGCGGAGCCTTATATAGGCGTTCGTGCAGGCGTTTGTGTAGATATTTATAGAGACATTTATAGAGACGTTCGTATAAACGATTGTATAGGCAATTATACAGACGTTTGATTAATTAATTGATTAATTATATAGGCGTTTGTGCCCGCGAAGCCCTACTGCACGCGTCCACGTTGCCGCAGGTGGAAACATCATCTGGAATCCTATTCCTCTTAATAGCCAAGTGCAGAGGCGATGGTAGAGAGCCGTCGCAGCGCGTGCAGCGCTGTCATTCAACTCTATAGTGATAAGCCCGCAACGCGTACAAAGCATCACCCTTAACAATACCAGGAGCCTCACTGCCTCCACTTAAAGCTCTCGTTCTACCATCCAGGGAGGCCCATTAAGGGAAACTGGGATATAAAAACCGCCCGATATACGACTACCTGGCTCACAGCCAGGCCCGAAACTGGCCTTATCCAGCTAGTCAACATAGACGCGTCCTAGGCGTATAATAGGACACCCTTAGGCTTACACTAGCTCTAAAATTATAAAGTGTGCGCAATAAGGGCATAGGGATCCTCCTTTTATAAGAACTTGTTAAGGTTAACGCGTTATAGATACTTTATATAAAACTTATTAAGGCCCTAAGGCCACTATAAAGAACTTGTTAAGGCCCTACCTAGAGAACTTATTAAGGCCCCTTTATAAGGGCCTATCTGGTATCTAGTACACTTAGGTAACTTAGAAGAGGGTCTTAATAGGCGTAGTGCGCACAACCTGGTACAGCGACAGCAACAGCAACGCGACAGTAACGTGACGGTAACGCAACGGCAACTAAACGGCTTAATAAGGTAGAAATATAGGTAAAGCTCTAGGCAGCAGAAACACAGGCTAGCTTTAACGGCCCCATGGCGTTTAACTTACAGTTAACTTACAGTTAACCTATAGTTAACTCACAGGCAACTTATAGGAGGGTCTTAATAGGCATAGTACACGCAACCTAATGCGTATATGTATAAGGCGACTTATAGAAGGGTCTTAATAGGCGTGGTGCTTATAACCTAATATATATATATAGGGGAGGCTATAGGGGAAACACAGGCTAGTTAGATAAGGACTTAACAGTTAGAGATATAGACCAGCTTATAAAAGGGGGGGATATAAGCTTAGTTAGTAGGAGAGGGGAGAGTAGGTTGTCTAGTGTGGGACCTAGTATCTCTATAGCCCCTCTCCTATAAGATATAGTTGGCCTATTATAAGGAGACTCTTATAGGCAACGTAAAATGGGAACTAGTAGCAGTATAGGGTGTTACGCCCCTATATTACTACTAGCCTCCTATAGGCCGTAGTATATAGTAGCCACTGCTGGCTCTAGGGACCTTACCCCTTAACTAGGCCCTAACCCCTAGCGTACCTAGTAGGTAGGCAGGATTATATCCTGGCTAAAGAGACTACTATATAGCTTAAGAGAACAGATATGCGTGTTGGTATATTAATAGACGGAACTGTTCGCCTCTAGGGCGGCTTACTAGTAAGATATACTTAAGGAGCAAACAGGAGTTACTTAGGTAGGGGAGGCTTTTAGTCTAAGCCTTAACTATAGAAGGTACCTAAGGCTTCTATATTACAGGATGCAGCTATAACGCCTATATAGGAATACGCCAGTAGGCGCGTAAGACGGGAGTTACGACCCCTAGAAATGGCAGCTTATACCCATGCCGACAGAAATAATAAAAAGAGGCGTAAAACTAGAGGTGGAAGGCTCCTAAGCCGTGTGAAAGCGTACCAACTCTAGGAGGAGACTCTTATACAAACTGCTGGGGGGCAGACTAGTACTTAGGTAACCCATTATAAGATATCCAAAAGAACTGGTGAAACTCCCCATTTAAATAGTGGTGGCAGCCAACTGCTTATGGAAAGCCCCTAGGCCTTTAGCCTAGGTATTAGGAAGAATACTAGAAAACTGGGGTAGAGGCCTAGATAAGCAGGCACGTTGAACTCTACTATATAACTACCTGCTGGCATAGAGAACTATAATACACTGCTCTCGACACAAAAAGGCCTTAAGGCGGTTACCTAGTGGCTTATTAGCCAAAATGTACTAAACCAGTTTTAGGTTGCAAAGGAAATGGCAATAGAGGGCGGGGGGGCGAGCAACGGGCGCCCCCTAATGACTCTACAGTAGTAGAGTAAAGTTTGCGATACTAGCACATCCGTAGGCTTGTTACGGCAGCAGTGGTTCCCAAGGAGGTCAAAAAGTAAGGTAGTAGGAGCACCACAGGTGACTCGCAGGCGCCTCACAGGCGCCCCGCAGGCAAGTCCCAAAAGGCGGGGAGATGGATCACGGGGTTTTCTCAAATAGAGTTTTCTCCCCACATGTACACAAGGAGTAGTCCACGTGGGCCCAATAGGGATCCGAATCAGACGTTAAGCAATGAATTATTATTATATATAGGCGTTTGTACGGGCAATTGTGCCACATTTATAGAGCCGTTCGTAGAGACGATCGTATGGCGGCTAATTGTATGGACGTTCGTACGGCCGATTGTAGAACCTTCCTAGTATATTAATGCTGCGTGTTAGTAGAGCTTTAGAGCTCCATATAGGGCTTTAAGTAGAGCTTCGAGTAGAGCTTCGTGTAGAGCTTTTGCAGAGCTCTGGTAGAGCTCCGTGCAGAGCTTCGTGCACAGCTGTCGATTGGGAAAACTCGTGTATAGATTGACCTACGAAGGAAAAATGAGGCTATATATACATAAGGTGGGTGGGTCACTGGTGCCCCTTAATCTATCCTTGATATAGCCGATACCAGGCTGGTTTACAGATTTTGGTGGTGATGATTCTGTTACTGAATTCTTCTCTTCACTTTAGCGCCAACAACGAATCTTTCGAGGCTTAGGGGAGATAGTAGACGGGATTCATAGCTAGAATAAATAATCTATTATTTAAGCTTAGCTACTCCGTAGATTTTCCGAATGGTAATCGAGCGGGTGAGCTATTCGGGCCTGCCTGCTCGTCCAGGAGTCCTGAACAACAATATACACGGTGTCCTGTTCGATGCCAAGTCCATGGAGGATGCCGACGACGATGATAATGGCTATGGTGAAGAAGATGATAAAGGAGAAGATTATGGTAAATTAGTTGAAGTTGTGAGTTCACCTATGTCAGAAATTAGCGATGAGGTGCTGACTAAGCTCTGGACACATTGCGAGGTCAAGCTCTGCATGCAATCTACATAGACATCAACCGCATCTACTGCATCACGAATCAATCAATATTCATCGTCTGCGTCATCTCTATCATCAATTAGACCCTCAAGATTGCTCCGCTGTGACCTTATGACCTTGTAATTCCAACAACCTAGCTTGATCAAACGAGGTGACGTGGAGGGGAAGCATTTCGATGAGCAGATGTGCATTAGTCGAGCGATTGTGGGCTGTGGAAAATATAGAATCTAACGCGGGAATGGCGTCTCCCGCGGTATCAACTTAAGTAGTAATAAGTTAATAGTTGAGCATGTGTCCCTCATGAGTTCCTAAATGAGATTTGTCAAGCCACTACTAAATGTTCATACCACGTGACTTCTACGCCTCACGCGAAATCCCATTCTCTCGTCATGGCGAGCCTTCCGCTGCTGCCCAGCAGACTGCATAACACACTCCCATTTCGATACACCTATCATATTGCACCGGTCCGAATTGCTCTTCTTCTCGTTAGGATATCTGGCGCGTCGGAAACCCATGCACCACGGAATCCTTCGCTGACCCGCGCTCGACTGTCCATTGCCGCAATCTCTCCCCAGGAACCGCTCCGCCAAAAGCATTCCTAAAACTTTGCGCGACGCTCATGCGCCGCACGGATCAATATGCATATTGACGAAGCAGACTCGCCGGCTCTCAAAAAATGGATCGTTCCTAAATTGGAGGCCATGTAAGGCGTCCGCGCGCTCTTCGCTGCCCGCTAGTTGCTGATTATGAATTTAGTTCTGATGCAGATTCCGATGTCCTTGCAGATTACGTGATCGCTCTTGTTAAGTCTGAAGATTCGGATGAGCAGGTGAGGAGGAATTGTTTGGAAAACCTGCCGGACTTTCTTAGAGACAGTAAGGAATTCTTGCGCCTGGATCAAAGACCTATCACTGACATGAGACAGACACGGGCACTTTCGTAAACGGCGTCTTCGATGCTATTCGCACTAAATCATTTTTGCCTGGTTATGTTCCTCCCACCACGTCAACCCTGTCTGCGACAGCCCCTGCCTTCAATCCTCCCAGCGGACCCTCGGCCGGGACGAACAGACAAACGAATCTCCCAGGGCTATTAAACGGAGGTTACAATGGAAAAGGCGATCAATCACGAAAGAGGAGCTATAACGAGCGCGAAACTAGCGAATCGAGGGATGGACGCGATCCTCATTACAGCAGAGGTGCTGGTGGGGATAGGTCAATAAAGCAAATGAGGAGAGGTGGGAGAAACAGTCGTCAAGGAGGACTCGCCGGCCAGGATGTTGCCATGGGAGGTCTTCCAGGTCTCTCAGGTATGCCAGGGGCCTCTTTGCCTAACATGTCGGCATTACCCTCGATGCCTACTCCTCCGCCCGGATTCCCGTCTTTCGACCCCAACAATCCATTAGCTGGTCTTCTCGCGATGCAAGCCATGGGATTTCCTCTCCCGGGAATGCCACCGTTACCATTGGCTAGTTCTCCTCCAGCATTTGGTCAAGCAGGATCGCCTGGACGTGATCTTCCGCCAGGAAGAAAGGAGAGGTGTAAAGATTATGATACCAAAGGATTCTGTGCGCTGGGTAGTGTCTGCCCATACGAACATGGAGCGGACCACCTTGTTGTTCCTCCTTCAGCAGAGGGTATGTATATTTCGCCACTTCGAGACTCACGAATCAAGTAGGACTACGACGCTAACGAACCGGTGTTAGAATATGACCCCAACAAAGCATCTCTTGCGGTGGAGCCCCATAAACCCACTAATGGACATGGATCTTATGATGGCCATCGTAACGGTGATAGAGGACGAGGACGAGGCCGTGGGCGTGGTGATAGGGGTGGTTTCTCGAGTAATCGAGGACGTGCATCCTTCTCCCACGCCGGTCCGAATTTCGACCGCTCGAACACTACCGTGGTTGTGGAGCAAATTCCCGAAGAGAAGTTCGACGAACAATCAGTTCATGACTTCTTTTCGCAATTCGGCAACATTGTCGGCATCCAAATGCAGGCTTACAAACGGCTTGCGATTGTTAAATTTGATGACTATTTTGCGGCTCGCGGCGCCTACGATAGCCCCAAAGTTATATTTGACAACAGATTCGTCAAGGTATATTGGTATAAACCTGATGCAGTTCCCACGCCACCTGCTCACGCCAACGGCTCGGCAAAGACTGCATCGCCTCCCGCTTCCAAGCCGGATGAGGAGATGATCGACCCGGCTGAGATCGAGAAACGGCAAGCCGAGGCTCAGAAAGCATATGAAGAGAAAATTAGGAAGCGTCAGGAGGCAACGGCACAGCGTGAGGAGCTTGATAGGAAATTGAAGGCGCAAGTAGAGGAAAAGAAGAAATTGCTCGAAAAGCTGGCGGCTAAGACGGGTGGGAAAGCACCAAGTGTTGAGGCTGAAGCTCCAGCGGCGGAAGAAGGCAGCAGTGCATCTACTGCGGAGAGCAAGAAGAAAGAAGCCTTGGAAGCACAGCTTGCGGCGCTTGAGGCTGAAGCTAAGAGTATCGGACTCAATCCTGAGGAGCCATGGCAAGGTCAAGGAAGGGGAAGAGGCAGGGGCGGATATAGAGGTCGCGGAGGCTATTTCCCACGAGGGCGCGGTTTTGATCCATATAGAGGGTCTTATCGCGGCCGAGGTAGCTTCACCGGTGCACCGTATGGTGGTGCGCGTGGTGGAGTCAAGAGACTTGACAATCGGCCTAAGAAAGTTGTAGTGGCAGGAGTCGAGGCGGGAACAGAGAGGGATGAGACCTTGCGGCAATATCTATTTGTTGGTCTCCGATATTGCACCTTACACAAGGAGAATTTTGATTGGCTAACAATTCTGGTAGAACAACTTTGATTTCGAAAGCATAGAACCACATCCAGACCGCAAAGACGCCCAGGTTGTCACCTTCAAAGAGCGCTATGTCGCTGAGAGCGTACGTCCCCAATGTCCTCTTATAACGTTACCTTTCTATATACTGACAGAATTCCAGTTCATTTCCACCGCAACCGAAATTCCCAATGTTGGGAAAGTTGAACTCTCCTGGGTCAACAATACTCCTACCGCTGCTGCTCCAGCTGCAGCTACTACTCCCGCCAAGCAAGAACCGGCCATTGATAACGACGTTGCTATGGGCGAGCATGCTAATGGCAGCACAGATCATAGCGTGAGAGGCGGAGAGGTAGACTATGATGTTGCCGATGATGAGGATCGCTGGATGGCGGCGTAGCGCGCATGGCCGCTAGTATATGGGCTTTTATCACAGGGTGATGATAGCGAAGGGTCCTTTCGGTTCAACTACATTCGTGGGCAACATTAGGTATTTGGGTCGGGGTTCTTTTGGAGATTTGCATTGTATGATATGAGCATTGGAAGGTGAAGGGAAGTAATCTGATGCTTTTTGAGTGCGACAGTCGGTATTTTGACTCACTTCATTTAAGTGCACTCACTATTTGTTGCATTGTTTGGAAAGTACTTCGTTCTTGGGCGTCAACTTTGCTTGAACCAAATGATGACAACATTACCGCTTGAATGACTATTACTTTTACGCCGACTTCACTCTAGTTAAATCCATGAAGCCAGCTTCCTCCCTCGGCCCACAGTCTTGTTTTCCAGTGTTCGCCAATAACGCATTCACGAATCCGACACGTATATCCTACAATTTTGAGCAGCATTATCAGCCCCCAGCTAATGGTAATACCATCGAAGCAGGTCCCCAAGGCTTCGAGGGGTTATTTTCCCTTCTTCGAGTTACCACGGGAATTTTGCGATTGCATCTATGCCTTTGCTCTGGCATACGACAAAAAAATTCAAATCAAAACCACCGTTTGTCCCACGCGGGTTTCGGAAATTTGCGAGAATGTTGGTGAATGTTAGCGGAAGTCTACCATGGAAATACCAGCGGCCTCCATTGTGCACTTTAGAAGTACGTTCCCTATATCATTGGTTAGCACGAAAGAGAACAGCTTCCTTGTACGCTGGATCCCAATGCGCATAGGACATACTCAGAATGTGCACGGGCCAGAAGGAATCGTCGTGGGGAGAAAATGGACCTGAAAATATCCCCCGTAGGTCGCCAAATATATGAAGGAACCTCTTAGACTTTCTACATGAAGAATACCTTCGCGTTCTACGACGACTACACCAGTTGGCCACCCTCGGTTTGTCTCGCGTTTTTCAATGACCACCCATCCTCTGCGTTAAAGAACATCCAACATATTGCTCTTAATATCGGCGACGAAAAACTGTGCAGTTATCATCTGGCAAATAATAGCGTATGGACCTTGCTTTGCGCCGCCCTCAAGGCAAAGGTTTCTAGCCAAGTGAATAAACTTTGAAATGAAGTGAACCCCACGTCGGTCCCTTTCGGCCCTCTACTCCCCACCCCCTCACTTTTTAGCAAAGCCAACCGTCCATCATCTATCACCCTCTTTCAAGTCTTCGTTCCTAAGTCCGTTGGATGATGAAGAGGAAACTGATGTTGGATGCCTTGCGGGCTTAGCGAAAGTGCTTAGAGCCAACGTGCTGAAGAATGGTTCTCGACTTGGGACAAAGAATATTAGAGCTCACTGGCGCAAAATGCGTAAGATAGAACAAAGGATTGTTGATATTTCTTGTCATGACAACGGAAAGGGACACTCATTACTGTCTCCCAGCGAGGCAGTTACCGACGAAGACGATGGCGAAGCCTTGCACAGCATTTACGAGTGAAGATTTATATGATGAAGCCGAAAGATACATAGAGTAGAGGACCTACAGATGCTGTTGAGCCGGCTAAACATTGCGTTCTTAATTAGTAGAGGCAAAGAAATGCAGTGCCTTAGCGGGAAAGCTACGGAGTCTAATCCGTTAATTATGTCATGTCTACTAATAATTTTAGGGAAGTTATGCGAAGCAATAGGACAGTAGTAGAGTCAATTGCAATCTTGCAGGAAATTTTCCTTTGCTTTGTTACCTTATGCTACGGGCGGTATGACTAGTACAGGAAGGTACCAGGGACTTTCAGATAGCACTTATGGAGCTGCAACGGGGCAGAACCTCTTTTACAACAGATCACGTATATTTCTAGCCTGCATAGTGACTATCATGTTAGATATCCGTGATGCTGATCAGCAATACGCCAAGGGATAAAAAGGAGGGTGGATGTTTTGTGGCGCTCCAAGGTCCAATGTAAAGGCATCAACACTAGGAACGGAAAAATCTCATATAATTGTAGAATAAATGGTACAAAGTGGTGATAGAGTGGTGATAGAGTGTTGATAGCAGCGCGAGGCGGATGAGGGCGGTTTGTTTGAGAAGTCTTGGCAGGGGCGAAGCGGGGATGGAAGCGACGGAAATTGAGTACCCTGCATGCCCAATCCAACCTCAATCACTCATTCACTCTTGACCTGGCGAATTGCGTGGGCTCTTTTAGTGCACAGGGTGTCGCTCGCTTGTCGTATCGCCTTCTCCCTTCTTTTCCAACCTTCTCCCCAAAACTTCTCTTAGACTCCTAAACTTTCTACGAGGAGCACTGGGATTCCATCTTCTGTGCCTGCTCTTCATTCACAATGGTTGCGAATGCGAGCTTCGTCTCGCCCACGGCAGACTCCAAATTTGCCCAAAAAATCAGCCAGTGCGATACCAATGGCATTGTATCTACTCTGCTCAATGGTGTCAACGGCTGGACGATAACACTCACCGTATTCCTGATGCTTGTTGCATATGATCAATGTAAATTGGAAACCCTCAATTGCGCTTGCGCGAATGTACTAACAACTCTACAGTCAAGTATATCTGGAACAAAGGATCGATTGTTGGTCCAACATTCAAGACCCCCTTTATCGGGCCCTTTCTCCAATCAATGAACCCTAAGTTCGGCGAGTACCACGCCAAATGGTTGAGCGGACCTCTGAGTTGCGTTTCTGTCTTTCACAAGTAATGCGCCCCTATATCCTCCAACGTCGAGTCCTCGCTACCTGTCTGGCCCTTCAATTTGATGCTAATTGCTGTATTCGGAGCACAGATTCGTCGTTATTGCCTCTACCCGCGACATGGCACGCAAAGTCTTCAATTCTCCTGCCTTCGTCAAACCATGCGTCGTCGATGCCGCCTACAAGCTCCTCCGGCCGACCAATTGGGTCTTCCTAGACGGAAAAGCCCATGTCGACTACCGAAAGGGTCTTAATGGCCTCTTCACGCGTCAAGCTCTCGAGACATACCTCCCGGGCCAGGAAGAAGTGTACATCCAATATTTCAAGAAATTCCTGAGAATCTCGCAAGAGGAGCACAAGGGACAGCCAACGCCGTTCATGCCGGACTTCAGAGAACTCATGTGCGCCGTCAGCTGCAGGACCTTCGTCGGCCACTATATTTCAGACCATGCTATCAAGAAGATCGCGGACGACTACTACCTAATCACAGCTGCCCTCGAACTTGTCAACTTCCCGATCATCCTACCGTGGACCAAGAGCTGGTATGGCAAGAAAGCCGCTGACATGGTTCTCGAAGAATTCGCGAAGTGTGCAGCTAAGAGCAAAGTACGCATGGCCGCTGGCGGCAAGACAGAGTGCATTCTCGATGGTTGGGTCAGCCAGATGCTGGAATCCGAACGGTACCGCCAGAAAGTCGCAGAAGGCAAGGAAGTCGATGCCGAGAAGCCCAGCATGCTCATCCGACTCTTCTCTGACTTCGAGATCTCAATGACGCTGTTCACCTTCCTCTTTGCCTCGCAGGATGCTACTAGCTCCGCATCTACATGGCTGTTCCAGATCATGGCTGACCGACCAGACCTGTTGGACAAGGTACGTGAGGAAAATCTGAGAGTCAGGGGTGGCGATAGGAACATGCCGGTGACAATGGACTTGATGGAAAGCCTGACATACACAAGAGCGGTCGTTAAGGAGACGCTAAGGTATCGCCCACCCGTCATTATGGTGCCCTATGTTGCCAAGAAGGCCTTCCCGATCACCGAGGACTATACCGTTCCAAAAGGTATGCCCACGAACAGACCCCGTCACACCCAGAATTCCCGAGCAAAATATAACTGACGAACATTGCAGGCTCCATGATTGTCCCAACGACCTATCTAGCCCTCCACGACGCTGAAGCCTACCCAGACCCAGATACATACAACCCTGACCGCTGGATAACTGGCGACGCCGAGAAGCAGGTCAAGAACTGGCTCGTCTTCGGCACCGGCCCCCACTACTGCCTTGGCCAGACCTATGCTGTCATGAACTTGATGCTGATGGTGGGCAAGGCTAGCATGTTCCTAGACTGGAAACACAAGGTCACAGATAAGAGTGAGGAGATCAAGGTTTTCGCGACATTGTTCCCAATGGTACATTACTCCGCATAGATATAGTATTTCTGGCTTCAAACAACCTTGCTAACGTGACTCAACAGGACGACTGCCTTCTCACCTTCACAGAGCGACCGTAGACAATTGTCCACCGGCGCTGATTCCTTCTCTTCTTGCATTCTTATCGAGCTGTTTAGCGTCTATGGCCGGGAGCATTTAGATACCCACTCGGTACCACCGCTTGTTTTCGACACTTAATGCGTTATATATATATTTTATGTCTTACATTGAGTTCCGGGCCATTGTCATCCGCACGGCGATGTGCTTTGGATACTTAAGGGGTTGGAAGGTGTAATAATATTGGGCTAGGTAGATGGTGTGATTTGGAGAGGGATTAGATGTGGGAGGAGGATTTAATGGGCTGGTGGATGGTGGTGGAAAGTGTATAGGGGTGGATGAAGATGAAGAATATCATGAGACCTGGTGCAGATAGATATCTTTGTATATAGCTTCCTGACTCTAATGGTAATAGAGGTATTCTTAAATCAGTATTGCTTAAGTTTAGTCGTCAGCGTAATATTACAAATAAATTAGGCGAAGTAGATAGATTGCACGATAGGCTCCTAATTTGACCTTAGGCAAATCGTATATCCAAAGGACTGGATTTGCAAAACAGGATGGCCCTAGTGCCAGTGCCCTACCGCAAGGCCAAAAAGCCTATTGTGATTCTAGTTTACTACAAATTAAGTGAGAGGATTCACTGAGGTTCCTTTATTGTCGTACCACCTCCTTCAGCGTTTTAGCTATGCTGTCACATCTGTAAGCATCTCTACCCACCTTCCTTGCGTTGTATCTGACACCATCGACGGCTAGGATTTAGTTTATCTGGTTCCGGACAAGTAACTCTCGAGAGCATGTTAGATAGCTACCGATAACAGACTACAGCCTATTAGTAGGGACTAGTACCTGCCGTCGCACGCATCCGACTTCACGAACGTAGGATTTTATTTCCTACTTAACGATTACAACCCACACAACTACCTCTCACGCCGACTTATCCTTCTTCCTTTGTCTTGGACTGGTCTTAACCTAGGTGAACTCTATCCGATCCCAAAGACTCGCAGCACGCCACAATCACCATGTAATATCCTGACACCGTCTCGTGCAGCCGCATGTGCTACTTTCGTGCGCATGGCGGCTCGCAAACATCGAGGCAGCGATCTACGCCACATACTCATTTTAGATCTTGCAAAGGTTTTCACTTACGGTCTTTTCGACATGACCTATGAGGGCGACCATATGGAATTCAAGGCCGATGACGGAAGCAGGGCGGTTGATGAAATCAAGCGGTGGAGCTGGAGAGATGATGAGTGCTGGATTGGGAAATGCGTTGGTGGCGATAGTTGCGGGACAAGCGAAGTATGAAGATCTACCTTATTGCGCGCTGCAATATGACGGAGAAATAAAGCCGAAAGATTCAAATGCGGGTAGAATAGTCTGAAACGGGCCTGGCCTCGAATGTCCAGAGATTCTGCCGACTATATTCGGCGATAGCGGGGCAGAAGTTACGCTAATACGCGACCGAGCAAGAGTCGGAAATGCCCGAAATTCGAAAGTTGAGTATTGGGTACTGCCACCTCTGCCATTGTGACGGAGAGAAGGTCGTAATGGCTGGGAATGGCTCATTCTAGGTGGATATTTATGCTGGATATTTCAAAATACTTTGCCCGTAGTAGCTTCCCACATGATATTCACATAATCAATTCACTTCTAGCTTGGTTGACTATTGTGTTGGTCAGTGTGAGTCGGGGTCAGTTCACACAGGAAAAATGCGATAAGACATTTGTAGTCACTTCGCTTCGTTCCTTCGTGATAAAGTGCTCACATGGTTCTATTTGTAGAGGAAAACTTTATTGCAATCGTAACAATGATACATAGTCTATTTATAAAGGTAGCTACGCCAGCTCCACAAAGACAATAAAAGAAACCCAACCGCCGCGGTAAGAACAGACGCGCCAACCCTATGAAAATGATAAAAGATATCCCAACGCCCCGACGTGAACGCCAAATATAATAAACACAAACAAAAACTATTCCAACTCTACACCTCCCCGCTTTAAATATCCTATCAAGATCCTATCATACCCGCGTCAACGCAGCCAGCTGCGCGATACCCATATTCAAATCCTCCATACGCACCCACTCCTCCACAATCTCCCGATACATTTTAACAATCTCCTTCATCATCATCTCATCCATGCACCCGTCCCAGTATCCCAACTGCAGCTCTAGGCTCTTCTCACCAAGCAAAACACCCAGCACGACGTCGAACTCAGGAGCACGTGTGCCATACAACGTGTCAAAGCCCAGCGGGGACGCGCCGGTGCCAGCCGAGGTATTGCTCGGGTAGTACCCGTTTCCACTCTCCTCGGAAGCATATTCAATTGACAGCACGGAGTTCCAAGGGAGGATGCCATCTTTCTGCTCCTTTGCGCTTGCGGCGGCAACGAGGCCGTGCTGGTATGGCAGCGTCTCGAGGAAGCTCGCCTGAGTGTTCTTGAGGAGGTCGTAAGTGGTCATGGAGTTCTCGGTGCCGTTGTCAAGAGGAACATTCATACGACATGCGAGCATGTTAATCATGGGACCGACGATTTCGTCGACGCCAGCGATGTCGAGCTCACGATTAGCTGTTAGGTAGCCGAAAAGTACATCGTCAGACCCGGTGAAGGCGCGCAGGACGAGGATCCAAGCGGCTTGGAACAGTGTCGCGGGCGTGAGCTGGTGCTTGCGGCAGAGTTGGGTGATGTCTGCGGCTGACACTGCTACTTCGATTGGCACGAGGCGATTTTCCCCCTTTGAATCTCCCTTGCTGCCGGATTGAGGAATGTGGCAGGATTTGCTGTCGGAGAGATAAGTATTCCAGAACTCGCTCGATGGTGTCATATCCTGACTTGCAAGCCACGACACATACTCACGGAAGCTTGGTGCAGGGCCTTCTGGGAGCAGGCCCTGGTATGCAAGAACGAGGTCTTGGTAGATGGTGCGAGTGGACATGCCGTCCTGCAAAGCGTGACTGATTTCGAGCTTGCAGTACAGCGCTGAAGGAGTTTGGAAAATAGTGAAGCCCACGTGTGGTTTGAATGATGAATGCGATACTGTGGTGTGCTGTTCGATAATTTCGTTGACACTGGATTCCTCACATTTGATCACATCCACTGTAGGAATGTACGACTTGAGAACAATTTGGTCGAATTCAGCCGGCCGGACAATGCTGGGGATGAAAACAGTTCGCAGAGCTTCATGTCGAGTAGTCACCATTCTCCAAGCATCCCGGATCTGCGCAATATCAACAGCTCCATTGTCACTGGGAGATGTGATCTTGTGCGCTGTATCTGATTGGTAGGTTCCTGGTGTCAACCTCTGGCTGACCAACATGCGTTGTTGAAGGGGCGTGCAAGGAACAATGGCTTCGACATTGGAGAAGGGGACACGAATCTCGTGGAGAGACTTTTCGAGAATAGCAAGCTGAGAATATTCCATGGGGAGGAGAGGGAAATCGCTTAGGGTTGGCTTTCGCGCCATTGTGGCTAAGGTCGTGGTAAGATCGGGGATTGATTGCTCAGCGATTTCGACAAGACGTGACAGTGAATCTTGGTGTGCGAGTTGATCGCTGTGTGTAAATTTGATCGTGAGCTCGCCATTTGCGACTATGGCAGAGACATTTAATATTGCGGGAGGTTCTCCCAACTGTGGTTGTTGGATAATCTCTTCGTTTGCTCTGAAGATACTGTAGTCGGAGTATTCCAAGAGCATTTCCACGCAGCCGGGGAGTGGCTGTGTCAATGATAGGCTCGCATCATTCTGAGCGCGGGCATCCTTGAATTCGCTAAGAATTTGGATGAAGTCTTCACTGTTTAACTTCGGCAATTGACGGATACGGTTAAACTGACCGACTGTCCTAGAACTTCTGCGATCTTCTTTGATGGAAAGTGACGAGCAAGATCGGACTTCAAAGACTGTGTTCCACGCTCTAGCGAGAACAGCAAGGATGACGTCCATAGGTTGTGTTGATAGCGCATGGTTACTGGCACCCAATAGCAAATCGGTAGTCTTGGAGGGCAGAATGAATGACTTTTCGACCATACTCGCCATAATCTGTGCTGGGTCGGTGATTCCCCATGAGGTAAGGTCGATAGGAGTATTGGTGGCTTCGTTATCGACGCTTGTTCCATCCGTAAGTAGCCATGCTTGAAATGGCAATGCCTTGTTGGAGGAAATGATGTCGCTGTGCAATAGGTCTTGAAGATCTTGCACGATTATATTCATTGAGGTAATATCGGCAATCAATGGGTGGATAGTAACTGTCATGACTTGCTGGTCCGGTTGTTCAGTCAGGTTGAATAGGTGGATTGCGAATAAAGGTCCCTTCTCGATGTCCAGTTCGGCTTCCAATTTCGACAAGAATGCTTTGATGTCGCTATCCGTCGATAGCGCATGGGCTTCAAACTTATACGATGCTGTAAGCTCCTTGGTGATTACTTGGTTCCATTGACCTTTAGAGTCGCGCGTAAAACGGGCCCGGAGCATAGAGTGCTGCTGGATAAGAGCTTCGATCGCCCTGACTAGTTTCGGCACTGTGGTAGACGATGCTAGACGTAGTAGTAGAGTCTGGTTGTGCGTCTGAGTAGAGTCGGTAGTAAAGGACTCAATGCATGCTTGCTGCCATGCTGTTAACGGAAAAGACTGGTCGACAATTTCTTCGAAGGCTGCGCCTTCCTCAGAAAGGAATGTTGCCTCAATGGCTAGGTGCGATATACTCTCGCATGTTAAAATGTCGCGAACTGTGAGCGAAATGCCCGCAGCCTGACACTTGGCCCTCAACTGCATGGCTGCGATCGAATCTCCACCGAGGTCGAGGAAAGATCGGTTCATGTTGATACCGGGCAAGCCAAGTACGTCGACTAAGAGTTCTTGTAGACGTTTCTGCTGGACGGTTGCTGGGGCGGCCCAACTACCTTCCTCTGTGTCACCAGCGGCGATCGATTCGTAAATATGCTCTTCCATCTCTTCAACCCATTTGAGGGTAGTGACCCTGTCCATTTTGCCGTTTGGTGTTAACGGAAGCGCTTGGACGACCACCCACAACGCAGGCACCATATACTCAGGTACTATTGTTGCCAGATTATTGCGGACCAATGCAATCTGTACATCTGCAACGCCTTTGTCTAGACCGGAAACTAATGCGAGCTGTGATTCTGGGCTCAGAGGCAAAGCGGAAGATTCCAGAGATAGCACTGTAACCAGTCTCTTTTGAAGATATCCAGACTTCGGGAGCAGAGCAACAGCATGCTTCACTCGTGTGTCGGCGACAAGGTGGTGTTCGATCTCGCTGAGCTCGATTCGTTGACCATGGTGTTTGACTTGGAAGTCTTTCCTACTGACGTAACAAATCTCTCCTTCTGCACTATATCTGACAAGGTCACCGGTCTTGTACATTCGTCGGGTTGCGCCGGCCTCTTGTGCCCATGCTGGGTTTGTGATGAAAGCTGCATCTGTCTTTCCTTTGTCGTTCAAGTATCCACGAGAAACCATCCTTCCTTCAATGACTAGTTCGCCAACGCAGCCAATTGGTGCGAGCTTGTTGTGGTCGTCTGGGTCTACGATCCACATTAGACATCCAGACGGCCGACCGAGATTGGCTGGATCGCTCTCGAGGTTTAGAGGAACAGCATCTACGCAGTGAATGCTGCATTCTGTCATTCCGTAGCTGATTATGAGACGAACAACCGGAGCCCATGTCTGCACATTGTCTTGGGTGAGCAACTCTCCACCCAGAATGAGCGTTTTGAGGGTTGGGACGGTTTTTGGGTCCAGCATGCCAGCGACAGTTGGAGTCAAGAATCCATAATTGACGTTCATCCTATTGATTGCGCCGGCCAAGTCGTTGATACGCTCGTCCTCCGATGGTATGCAGATGCATCCACCTCGCTGGAGGGTCGTAAAGATATCCGCGACAGAAACATCGAAAGTATACGCAGCGAACTGTAAAAGTCTGGTGTGCGGCCCAATCTTGCGGTTCGTTCCGTGAGCTCTTGAGCTGGTACAAAGTGAGCCATGCTCAACCACGACACCCTTAGGTTTTCCCGTGCTACCTGACGTAAAAAGCACAAATGCTGGATTTGTCGGAGAAACTTGAGGGAGTGGCGTAGCTAAGGAGAGGCGTGCAAGAAGATCTGGCTCGATCACTACAGCTTCCGCGACTCCATTGAACTGATGGGCATGGACTTTGTCTGTGAGAATGATGGTTGCCCCGGTTTCCTGTATGATCTGTGTCATTCGTGCAATAGGCGCCGTTCTGCCAAGATGGACGCAAGCTCCTCCTGCTTTGAGCACACCCATCATGGCGACGATTGTCCACATGGACTTATCAAAGCACATTGGTACAAGGTATTCCGGTTTGACTCCTTTCTCGGCAAGGCAGACAGCTAGCTTATCTGAGAGCTGATCGAGCTGATGATAGGTAAGACATCCGTCCCAAGAAGAGACAGCTTCTGCATCTGGCTGGATTTTGACCTGTTCTTGGAAGATGTGGTGTACGCAGTTCTCAACATCCTGAATGTCGACCATATTGTTCCATTCGACCACTTGCTGAAGCTCCTTCGGGTTGACAAGACCGATGTCTTTCAGAATAGTGGACGATGATACGCTGTTCAGTCGATGAACTACATGTTCAAACTGATCCATCACTCTTCGAGCTGATGCTTCCGGTAGAGCCTTGTGATCGAAATGCAGCTCGATGTCGATCTTGCTTTCGCTCATGACCACGCATTCTACGACAACCGCATAAGTATGGAAGCCACGGAGAAGTGACTTATCAAGAACCTCGTCGAGAAGCTCGCCTTTCTGCAGATCCCCCAATGGCTGTTGAATGACGAAGAGATTCTTGAGGTTTAGCTTGTCTCCAGCCATTGCATAGATGTTTTGGATGCCTGCATGCTCGAAAGGAATCATATCGGTGGCTTGCTGTTGAACTCTTGACAGGAAATCTGCTACGGTGGAGGTTGAGTTTATCTGAAGTTGAATAGGAACGGTGGTGATTGTAGGTCCGATTATACTCTCAATGCTTTGAATAGGTGCATTTCGTCCAGAAAGTGTGGCCGCAAATACGACGTCTTCGGAACTCATATATCGGCCCGTTACAATAGCCCATGCCGCTCGAAGGATCGTTGAAAGCATGAAGCCTTGATTTGCATCGCGTGCGATCTCAATGGTTTTGGTAACTTCGCAGTCGGGGGATGGCTGATAGGTGGCCGAAGGAAGAGCAGGAAAGCTGTTTGGCGTACCTTGACCTAGCTGTTTGGTCCAGAAGGCTCTGCATTCTTCCGCATCTATTTCCTTTAATAACTTGATGAATTGGTTGTAGCCTGGTGCGACGCCAACTTGAGAGCCATTGTAAAGAGCTTCCAACTGTTCCATGAGGAGATTGGCACTATGTCCGTCGTAGAGAGCGTGATGAACCGTCCAGATAAAGTAGTTATTCTCTGAGTCTAGGGCATACCGAGCAAGGGGGCTGCCGTATTTAATTGGCACTAATTTGTCGCTGGCAAGGTATTCAGACAGTGGGGCTTCACGCTGCCATGAAACACTTTCCTTGAGCACCACTTGCATTGCACCCGATGCCTTGGGTAGAATGATACGAGTTCTCAAGATAGGGTGAAGTGCGACGAGCTGTGTCCATGCATCCTTGAAGCGTTGAATATTGATGTCTTCCTGAATACGGAACACTCGTTGGGCCGTATAAGCGCTTTCGTGTTGCGTAGCAAGTTCCATGAGTCCTTCCTGAAGAGGCGTGCAAGGGTAGATGTCCTCGATCATGTCCTTCTCGATGGCGCATTGCGTTGCGGCGTCTTCAATAAGTGTGTCGACGTTCCCGTCACCATCGACGGACGCTAGCTTGAATGGGGCAAGAAGAGCATCGGTTGAGACAGTGCCGTCTTCTAGGATGGCGGCAGCCGCCATGTTGCACAAGACGGGGTTTTTGAAGATATCCGCCACGATCAACTTGAAGCCTTGTGATCTTGCCATTGAAGTCAGCCGCATTGCCTTAATGGAGTCTCCACCCTTGTTGAAGAAGCTGTCATCAGCACCGATGGAAGCAGGATCAACGTTGAGAACTTGTGCCCAAAGCGACTGCAGGGCTATCTCCACGGGCGCTGATGGAGTGCGTTTCGAAGCGGCATCTTCTCCACTTCCAAGAGAATAGACTTCAATTTGTTCTAGGGCCAAGGCTGCGCCAATGCGTCGAAGTGCATTTCGGTCGATCTTTCCAGTTTGAGTCTCAGGCATTCGCGGGAGCGGAATATACAGAGAGGGCACCATGTATGCCTGCAGAGATTTTCCAATGAAATCTCTGAGCTGCAAGAACTTCGTATTGAGATTCACTGATAAGGGCAATACTTCACCTCCATCGTTGCTGATATCGTCCGGTGAAGGAACAACGAAGGCAGCAAGAGCTGCTTTCTCGACGTCGCCTCCGAGAAGAATCTTCTCGACAGCCTGTTTTTGAGCGCCGAAAGAGCTAGTTTTGACATGATGCTCGATTTCCCCTAGCTCTACTCGAAGGCCACGAATCTTTATTTGGGTATCCTTCCGACCTAAGCAGAGCATGTTGCCATCGTTGGTGTAACGGACCAAGTCTCCGGTTTTGTAGAGTTTAGTTGGCCGAGGGCGAATTGAGGAGGCCCAGAAAGGGCTATCAATGTAAGATTCCGCTGTCTTCTCTGGATTTTTCAGGTATCCCCTTGCGAGGAGCGGTCCTTCGACAAGCAGTTCGCCAATGCAACCAATTGGAACCAGTCGGTCAGAATTATTTTTATCAGCAACCCAAGTTCGACAGCCTTGACCCTTCCCTATCATGGATGGCGGAGTTTCAAGTGTAGATCGAGTCATCACAGCCAAAATAGAACATTCAGCTGGGCCATAATCATTGAACAGGTTGATTCGACTGGCCCATCGGGCATGAATGTCAGCGCGAAGTGGTTCACCGCCAAGAATGATCGATTTGAGTCCCGGTACATCGTCAGGATGGAAAGTGTCTGCGACTGTTGAGACCATGATAATCCAGTCAACGTTCAAGGTATTGATGGCGCTAACTAGGTTGTTCATTCTATCGTATTCGGATGGAACGCACACACATGCACCTGACACTAGCGGTGCAAAACTCTCAAAGAGACAGATATCGAATGTGTGAGTAGCAAATTGGAGAACGCGTGAGTCTGAGTTCAACAGAATATGAGGTAGCTGGTAGTGAGCCATCGTGCAGAATCCACGGTGCTCGATGATGACGCCCTTCGGTTTTCCAGTGCTGCCAGAAGTGAAAACGATGAATGCGGCGTTCTCGGGATTGTATTGCGGAGCATCGAAAGAGCTATAATCCTGTGGCAAAGAGTTGAGGAACGATGGTTCGATGGATAGGACATTAGGAACTATGCCATCAAAGAGACTAGCATGCTGGGGAGAAACGAGAACTACCGATGCTTCGATATCCTCGAGTATACTGAGCATTCTCGGCATGGGGTACGTTGGCAGGAGCTGTACACAAACACCACCGGTTCTCATAACGGCGAACATGGAAATAATATTCCACATAGACTTATCGAAGCACAAGCCCACTTTGGCTTCCGGGCCAACACCAAGGGAGACCAGATGGTTTGCAAGTTTCGAGGATAGGGAATCAAGCTCCTGATAGGTGACACTGCCGTCCCAAGCGGAGATGGCCTCGGCTTGCGGCCGGGTGGCGACGTTTCTGAGCACAAGGTCGGGAATTCTAGCATTAATGCTGTCAGGAAGCACCGCATTCCAGGTGGTGATATCCTTGAGATCGTATCTGTTTAGGAAACTCAGTTCTTCTATCGGTCTGTCAAAGTCCCCGGAAAGCATTTGGACGAAATGCTCATATTGGTGAAGCATCCGTGTCATCTGATTCGTGGAAATGACATCTTCGTCATACATGGCTTCGACGTTGAATCCTCCGTCGTTTCGCAGGTTGCATATAACAACCAACGGGTAAGTGTCAAAATTTTCTTCCAGTATTGGGAGAGGATCCATGCCCAGGAAAGACTCATCATCGTTACCGGATGGCTGCAAGACGAAGAGATTGGTAATGCTATCAACGGCAGTTCGAGCCTCTAGGCTAACGTCTCGAATGTTTTGCAGCCCGAAGTGTTCATACTCGATCGAACTAATTGATTGAGTCTGTACGGCCTCCAGAAACTGTCTAATTGTGATTCCTGATCCTGACAGCGATACTCTCACTGGAACAGTGGTGATGGTTGGGCCCATCATTGTGTCAATCCCGGGGAGCGAAAGGTTACGTCCTGAAAGAGTAGATGCGAAAATTACATTCTTGGAATCGGTGTATGTTGCGAGCGTCATTGCCCAGGCGGCTCTCTTGATAGTAGAAGGCATAATGTTGGAAGGAGTATCCGTAGCAGATCCTTGGTGAGTAATTGTCCTCTTTGATGCTGCTGCATAGCCGAGACCAACGACGGGAAAACTGGTAGGGAAGCTTCCTTGCGACTCAAATTGGGTCTTCCAAAAGTCAATGCATGCTGACTGGGGAACCTCACCAAGGCGACCGATAAAGGTCTTGAAGGGTGTGGAGCTTGTAATCATTTCATCGCGATAAGCTTGAGCGACTTTCTCAAAAAGTAAAGAAACGGACCATCCATCATAAATCGCATGGTGAGCCGTCCAAACAAAATATACCTCCGATTTTGATTCTCCAACAATCGCCAAGCGCATCAAAGCCCCCCCGTACTGGAAAGTAGACGCTTTATCTGCGGCCAGGTAAACCTCCAAGTCAGATGCTTCTTCCCATGAGAACGGGCGCTTATGGACGACTTGAAGAGTTCCCGAGCTTGGTGTATGAACGATGCGTGTCCGCAGTATCGCCTCTTTCTCGATGACTTTTGCCCATGCTGATCGGAAATGGGAGTGGTCGAAATCGCGAGGAGGAAATTGGAAAACCTTTTGTGCGACGTACGCTCCTGTCTTCCTCATACCGAGAGCCATAAGACCTTCCTGAAGTGCCGAGGTGGGGTACATGTCTTCAATGTCTTCGGGCGACATGCTGCATTGTGCTGCTGCCTCTGCGACCACCTTGCCCAGTTGGGAAGCATCGAGCTGAATCAGACTGAAAGGCTCGATTTCTCGGGCGGCTCTTTGATCTCCAGACTTGTTGGCTACGGCAGCCATTTCATGCAGATTTGGATGCTTGAAGATATCGGAAACGTGGATGGTGACGTTATGCTTTCGAGCTGTAGCAACCATTTTCATAGCTCCGACCGAGTCCCCGCCAAGACCAAAGAAATTGTCGTCTCTGCTAATTGTCTCAGCTTCAATGCTCAGGGTTTGACCAAACAGGTCCTGAAAAAGCTTTTCCATCTTAGTAGTCGGCTGGGAATTTGAGGCGCTCCGAAGCATGTAATGCGAAACTTGGGCCTTTGAGAAACCAGATGCAATCTCCCTCAACTTTGTGCGGTCCATCTTGCCTGACTGGGTGAAAGGAATATTGAAAATTGGCACAAAGATGGAAGGTATCATGTAGAATGGTAATATTTTAGCCAGCGAACCTTGCAAGTCTTTCAACAGCCGTCTCAAGCTATCGGTTATGTCGATGGTCTTTTGGTCTTCGCTCTTCCTTAATTGGGAGAACTCCGGTGAGCAGATGTAAGCAATGATCGTTTTGCTCTTCGTGTGCTCCTCAATGAAAATGGCGTCAATCACAGCTTGGTAACCTTCTGGCAGGAGTAACTGAACCTGATACATAATCTCATCGAGCTCAACTCTTTGTCCGTTAATCTTGACTTGGGTGTCTCGGCGGCCAACGATCGTAATGCTACCATCGGTATTAAGAATGCCCAGGTCTCCACTCTTATAGAAGCGGCGAGGCGAAACGGAGCTGGGAAACAACGAGACCCAATCCGGATCTTCAACGAATGCAGCAGTGGTTTTGACTGGATCCTTGAGGTAACCTCGGGCTAGCAATGGTCCTTCAATAAGAATCTCACCAGTGCAGCCAATTGGCACAAGGCGATTGGAATCATGCTCATTAACAATCCAGACGTGAGTTCCATAGGCCGGACCAATATTTGTTGCTGCAGATGTTCTTGAGAGTCGTGTACTCGCAGTCTGATTGACTGTTGTTTCGGCAGGACCGTAAAGATTGTAGAGCTCGACATGATCCGCCCATGTCTCAACAACGTCACGATTGAGCGGTTCGCCACCGTTGTTGAGTCGTTTTAATGTCGGCACATCGGAGGGCCGTAGAAGTCCACTTACAGTAGCCGTGAGATCAGCCCAGTTTGCCCTTCGAGAATTAATACCACCTGCGAGGTCGTTCATTCGCTCTTCGTCGGAAATCACACAAATAGCGCCGCCTGTTTGTAGAGTCGTAAGAATGTCTTGAAGCGACACGTCAAATGTGTAGGCTGCGAACTGCAGTGCGCGCGTCTCTGGGCCAAATCCAAGGACGGGTCCCATTGAAGTACAACAGGTTCGCAAATTGAGATGCTCGAGGATGATGCCTTTTGGTTTGCCCGTGGTTCCCGACGTGAATACTACAAACGCTGCATTCGAAGGCTTGACCGTTGGGCATGGATGGCCCAAGCCAAGTTCCAGCTTGCTGATAAATTCCAGGTCGACACCGAGCACGTGCTCGACATTCGGGGTTTTTTCGAAAATGTGAACATTTCTAGGTGCAGCCAAGATGATGCGTGAACCTGTTTGCTCGATGAGGCCTTCGAGCCGACTGACCGGATGCCCTGGATCAAGAGCGACTGCGGCTCCCCCGGCTTTCAAGATTGCAAGCATCGAGATTATGGCCCATGCAGATTTCTGGAAACAGTATGGGACGATAACTTCAGGTCCCACACCAAGCGTGACAAGGTAGTGCGCAAGCCGCGTAGCTTGATCGTCAACTTGTTTGTAAGTCCAACTTCCTTCGTATGAGCATATAGCCTCTGCGTCAGGTGTCGCAAGAACTTGGGCTTCAATTGCGTTATGGATACACTCTTCAGTGGTTTCGGGGTATACAGCCGTGATTTTTCGTAGTTGGTCCAGGTGTTCAGCGCTGACGAGGTCAACTTTTCCGACTGCTCTCTCCGACCCCCTGACGGTCGATTCGACGGCTTTCGCAAGCGTTGCTCCAATGTTCTTCGCTTGAGCTCGTGTGAATTGCGATGTCCAAAACTGCAAAGCTACATTGATCTTGCTCTCGGTAACACCGACATCGAGAGAAAGTGCGTACTCAGTCGGATCGTAGCCTCGAATTGCTTCGACCATGATGCTCGAGTCCGTAAGCATTTCACGATCCGTTTCCCTGTGGAATGAGATAATGGTATTGAAAAGTGGCTGACTGCCCAGTTTCAAAGCGTGGTGAATCTCTGCCAGGCCACAGTGCTGGTTTGGCAGAGCGCGTGTCAGATCGTCCGCGACCTTTTCGAGGGCATCTGATAGGGACACCGAGTCATCCAGTACCATGCGACTGACAAGCATTGTAATAAATGCCCCCACACCCTCTTCAATACCACTTAATGGCGCATCTCGACCAGATGAGAGATATCCGAAGCATACATCCTCTGAGCCTGAGTACTTTCGGAGAACGAGGCCCCATGCTAACTGGAAAATGTTTACCAAAGTAACATTCCTGTCAGTGCAGAAGTCAGTCAGGTCTGACGGGGTCATGCCGACGTCAATGGTGACGGTTTCGAGCCTACTTTGCGGATCACTTGCGTCTTCCCAAGGGGCCATAATGGGAAAGAAGCAAGGATTGACATCTACCAGGTAGTCTTTCCAGAAATCAATGGCTAAGCTCAAAGGACGACTGAGGACATGCTTAATATATTCTTCGAAGGCGAAGCCATTTCGGTCACTGATCCGCCCATCGTATGCCTGGATGAAATCTCCAAGAACATTTGCTATGGAAGAGCCATCGATAATAGCATGGTTGATTTCCAGCTTACAAATGGCGATATTTGCAGAAACATGGCAGATTGTGAATCGATGCAGGGATTCACCGGTTGCGAAGGCGAGTTGGTCTTGCGAATCGAAAACTTGGTCCACTTCATCCTGCTGGCATTCTTGAATGTGAATCTTTGGATTGATTGTTTTCAGCACGACCTGGTCATAAAGGCCTGCTTGGCTGACACTTTCCACGAAGACGGTTCGTAGAGACGTGTGACGCTGGACGACCTTCCCCCAAGCCATTTTCAGAGTTTCCACATCTAGAGTGTCAGAAGGATTTCTTGTTTCGACCTTGAGGGTGTGATTGTATTCATAGCACCCTTGCGATTCCGATCGGACTTGGCTGATCAATAAGCCATTTTGCATCGGAGAGCAGGAATATATACTCTCAACTTGCTCGAAGTTTGAAATGCCAATTTCTGGTAATTTTGAGTATATGAGGTTGTTGAGATCACCGTAGGACAGTCGCAGCAGCGGAAAGTCCGCTAGTGTTAACTCCTGTCGGCGATTTTGCAGCTGTTGAAGGCTGTCGACGAGGCACAACTCGCAGTTCTTGATCCATGATTGCAGCAAGTCCTGGTTCTTCATGATCTTGTTGAACACAAATAGCAGTTGCATTTGGCCTTGTATGACCTCGGCCGTGATTTCCACCAGGGCAAAACGAGGCGCCTCTTTACCAACATCTTCGAAAATCGCCTGGTATCCAAGGACTTGTGTTAGAAGTGCGTCCGAACGTTCCATTTGCTGATAGAGGCCCAAATAATCGAAAGACAGCTCGACATGATCATGGTCGTGAAATTTTGCCATTCCGGCTTCGTTAAGATATCGGGAAGCAAAATACGGTCGGCCGTTTCCAGGAACACTACGTCGGACATCTTTGGCACGCTTGACAAAGTCCAAGATTCCGAAGCCCTCTTCAATGCCGACATAGAGAGGATACATTGTCGTGAACCATCCCACTGTACTGGAAATATCGATGTCTTCATCCCACGGTTCACGGCCGTGGCCTTCTCGAAACAAGGCCGGCACTGGGCGGTCGCTGAATACCTGACTGAAAGAATAGATAAGAGATGCCAGAAGCAAATCAATCGGCTCCGTATTGAAAGTTGAATGGCAAGTTCCCTCAAGAAGCTCCTTGGTAGTTGCCGGATCCAGAGTGAAAGTCAGTTCCTGTGTGTCACACATGCGATTTGGTTTGCTTGACATTCCCCAGTAGTCGAAATCAGGTTTGGGGATGTCAAATGGCAGAGCATAGGACATATCCGTCACCTGACTCTCGTGCTCCGATTGTAATGCTAGCCAGTTTTGGAATGGCAGAGGTTTCTCCGAGGTCAACAGGCCTGTGGTTAGTATCTCTTCCAGATCTCGGAGAATCACACGCCATGATACAAGGTCGATCATGAGGTGGTGGGCAACGAGGAAGAGATACTGACCCTCCGACGACGTGTTGAACAGAACAACCGCAAAAACGGGTCCTTTCTGTGTATCTAATGACGTTTGCGTAGCAGCCATGAGTGGAAAAGCGTCTTTTGCTGTTTCGATTGTATGTACCGCAAAGCTGAACGAATCATCAACTTGGGAGGGAACAAGTTGCATCCACTTCCCACTTCCATCTTGTAAGAAGCGGACACGAAGCATAGAATGCTGGACAACTAAGAGTTCAACTGCCTTAGCGAGACTTGGTTCGGATATTGGCCGTTCCACCTTCAGGTAGAAGCTTTGATTGAATCGTGTCTGCCGGGCATCATCGATTTCAGCTGGTGCAATATCGAAATACATTCTTTGCACGGGTGATAGATCGAATGGGACATCGAATTTCTCCTCGGTCGAATAAGCCGTCTCGCTCGCGGACTTGACGCAGTACGATAATTCGGTGATGGATTTGCTTCTGAGTATGTCCTTGACACTGACAGCGAGTCCTGCGCTTCTGCATCTGGACATAACTTGCATCGCAGTGATAGAGTCACCTCCAAGACTAAGGAATGACTTCTGAAGGCTGATGTTCTCCACAGGAAGGTTGAGAACGGTGGAATAAATTGATCGGAGTTGCTCCTCGATGCTTGATGATTCCTCGGCAGCCGGTGCGTCTTCAAGGTCGACGCCGACAATTTCGCGGTACAAGCTATTGTCCGCTTCCAAGATCCAGTTGCTGACAAGGGAACGATTGAGCTTTCCAGAGATTAACAACGGAAACCTCTCCAGAACGACCCATGTTTCGGGAACCATATATTCAGGGACATTTGACTTCAAATTCTCCCGAATGGATTGAAGATGTCGCTGTACATCCTCTTGATGCATGTCCTGGAGAACATGTACTGTAGATTCCACAGACTCTGAGCTTTCTGATAGGAAATCCACAAGTGACACCAATGCGACAAGACGATTCTGAAACAACCCAGCCTTGGGAAGGATGACCATTCGATGGCGGACTTGCGAGTGTACTCCAATGTGATGCTCAATCTCTCCTAATTCAATGCGCAATCCTCGCAGTTTCACCTGGGTATCTTTTCGGCCAATAAAGTATATCGATCCATCGGGCAGAAATTTGGCAAGATCGCCTGTCTTATAAAGTCTTCTCTTTTGTCCAGATTTTGTCGTTGGACCCCATGCCGGACATTCAATGAAGACTTCGTCGGTTTTCTCCTTGTTTTTTAGATATCCGCGGGCAAGTATTGGCCCTTCGATCAGAAGTTCGCCAACTGTATTCGGCGGAAGTAATACATCGTGATCATCTGCATCAACAACCCAGCAGATACCTCCGACTGGATATCCAATATTTGCAGGATCAGTATCAGGCGTCATTTCGGTGTTTCCAGATGCTGCAATTGAGCACTCGCTGGGTCCGTATCCGTTCACAAGCTGTACGTGGCCGGCCCAGGTTTCCACATCTACTTTCGAAAGAGGCTCCCCTCCTAAGGCAAGGGTCTCAAGAGTTGGGACCATGCTTGGAGCCATAAGCTTCACCAGCGAAGGCGTCATGAACGTCCAGGTAATTCGATATTCGTTTACTATGTGAGCTGGGCCATTTGCCATCATGGCCATGGTAGGAGTACAAATACAGGCGCCATGGATCAGGGACGTGAGAATCTCGAGGATACTGACGTCAAATGTGTACGATGCGAGCTGCAAGACTCGGCTCGATGGAAGGATGCGAGCCCGTTCAGCATGCCGTATCGAGCCACTGCAGAAGGCTTGGTGTTCAATTAAACAGCCTTTAGGTGTTCCGGTGCTGCCAGAAGTGAAAATAATATACAAAAGATTAGATGGTTTGACCGCAGTTTCGGGTGCTGCGTCATGGTGCGGAAGACTCTCCAGGGTATCTCTGCTCAGTGCGAAAGTAGAGGGAAAGTTCGTTTTAAAAAGATGCGCTTGCTGAGGGGAGCAAATAATAACTTTTGCTTCCACTTGTGTCGTGATAAACTGCCTCCGGCTTTCCGGATGTGACGGATCCAAGAAAACTATGGCAGCTCCAGCTTTCAGTACTCCTAGAATACCAACAATTGCCCATGCCGACTTCTCGAAGCAGAGGGGCACAACGTCTTCAGGCCGAATGCCTAATTCGACCAAGTAATGGGCTAAGCGATTGGATGCCTCGTCCAGTTCAGCATAAGTAAACGTTGCGTCGTGTGCATCGACAGCAACAGCGCCTGGGCGCTGCTTCACTTGCTTGTGAATAAGTTCGTGTGCGCATTTCTCAACACGCGCTGGAAGTTCATTATTCCACAGCCAAACGGCCGCAGTCGAATCTGTTACGCTGCCCATGATTGGAGACTTAGACGGGTAGAGGTTTGTGGAATCGGGACGTTGGTAGTAGTAGAGCTGGCTTTGTGAGTAAAGAGTTCATTATTCTAAAAGGTGTTTCCAAAAGATGTTGGACCTACATGTGGGGTATCTTCGACGTCACTTCTAGTACTGATAGATTAGAGATGTGTTAAAGATTAGGCGTACTTTCGTAGCGGGAGATCTATGATCTATGATAATTGTTTTATTATTATTAAAGGAATTGAGGCAGGATTGAGAAACAATAAGATAAGCTTAAAGCTTGTGGAAAGAATGCCGAGCCGTTATGGGATCGCAAATTGTGACGATGAGGAATAGTAGAATTCAAAAAAGAACTCCTCCAACATTAAGCTACACCTGTTCCTAGCATCCGTGAGCCGAAGAAACCGGAAATAGAACACCGGGCCATCGGCACGGTGCGTAGAGAGGCGGTGGTAAGCATTAGGTCAAGCAAGGTTATTAACGATACATCAAAAGGAGGACCATTAAGCTCTAAGACGCACGGGTTGAGGCTGTATCGCATATTTCCCAGGCACGGAGTGAGACAGTCTAGGGGCTGAAGGTTGCGCATGTAAGCACTACCATCGTGATACTTGTGAGCGATCTAGCGTCTAAGCACGTGGAATGATAGGGCGCAGACGAGACTAAGAACGAGTTTAATAATCAGACAATGCAAGCCCTTGCTGACGATCTCCGATAAAGTGAGGTGTGGTGGTGGCGGTGCGAACGTGTGCCCAAGCAAGAGATTAAGTTGGCGGAGATTTTTAGAGCAGGGCTTATCTGTGCGCACATGTCGGTTTTCTTATCTGGCGGCAAGGCAAGAGGTCCAGCCTTGGCGCTGACCGTGCGTAAAATTATTACCGATATGGTTATATTTGACTCTACAAGGCTAAAATAACACGCTATTTATAGTCAGTCCCTTTTTCGGTCTGGGCCACCCGACAACGCTGGGCAACGGACGTGCTCGAGCCGCCCACAATGCGCCTGCATGTTACCTTCTTGTCGACACTTCAAAGACCAATCTTGGCTACAAGGGGGTTAGAAGGACTGGGCAGACCCCTACCTGCTAGTACGCTGGCAAAATAAGACAAACTATCTATTTTGCTAAGGGCTCGCTTATTTTAAAATCGTATCTAGGCACTAGTAGGGAGCGCATACGCCTATTCGCGGTACACCCTTGATATCTCCACAGCGCTGCTATGCAAGAGCGGAGAAGCGGACAAATGGTCACGTCTATTGCTTCCAATCTCACTGCTTGGACCTTCCGGGGAGGTAAGCAGTAATTCTGAAGCTCGAATTCTACTTCCAATGAATAGCATGAACGATAAGGTTTTTGAAACTCGACGTCCGCCCCACATGAATGTCAGGCGTGACATGGTACAACAGCCTAAAACCCTTACTGCGCCGCATTGCGCTGCTCAGCCCAGTTAAATACACCATCCATAGCAACGCCAAAGATAGGGTCCCGCGATCGGTCGTTGCAGATGTCAGACCTGCGCCTCTTGCATCTTTAAATTGCCTTTCTCTTACGTGAGGTCTTTTCTTTCTGACCCACGACCACCAATTCCCTTTCTGAGAAATTAGATAACTACTTTGGTCTGCTCATCAAAAGCAGGAAGTTATTTGGCCACTTCTCTTTCAGTCAAAACACAAACTCCTAGTCTCGTATCAATTGCTTGCTTCGACCTTTAGACCTTCGACGAGTAACAGCTTTTCTCCCTTCTCTCGGCTTCGAGTTGCTCATTTGAGCAACGTACTATCACCATGACGGTCGATAAAAATGGCATCGATCCAAACCACCTTAACCTCACAACCACCAATACGACCCTCATTGCCATGCAGCGGAAGTACTGCGAATTAGGCGAGTGTCCAATCTCATGGGCGACAATTTCGTATATTCCGAATCTTGGTGGCAATGTTGTCTACATGATCTGCTTTCTGGTGCTTCTGGGTGTCCAAATATTCTTTGGTGTCCGTCACAAGACGTGGGCGTTTATGGTTTGCATGATCTTTGGCATACTCCTCGAGATTATTGGATACATTGGCCGCATCCTGTTACACAACAATCCTTTCATTATGAACAATTTCTTGGTGTAGGTTCAAGTTTATCCAGCATTCCTTTGGAATTTTGCGGTAGCTAATCTGGTCAATCTCTACAGATACTTGATCTGCCTTACAATTGGCCCTGCATTCTTCACCGCATGCATCTATCTATGCCTCAGCCGAGTCATAACCGTCATTGGCTCCGAGTACTCCCGCCTTAAGCCAAAGACCTATACCAAGGTCTTCGTTGGCTCCGATCTACTTGCGTTGATCTTGCAAGCAGTGGGAGGTGCATTGGCCTCAACTGCTAAAGACAGTGCCGGCTCAACCACGGGAAAGAACGTCATGGTCGCTGGTTTGGCCTCGCAAGTGATTTCCATGCTCTTGTTCATGATTCTCTGGGCGGACTTCGCCTTGCGAGTACGTAAAGCACGATCATCAGGGACACTTGTGCGCACACAGCCTCCACTCTACGATTCTCTCCGCCAGTCGAGAAGGTTTACTGCCTTTCAATGGAGTGAGTCAATCCTATCTCCAGTGTCCTGGAAATGCTGGTTTCTGTCAGACCAGCAAGTATGGAAACTGATACTAATGATTACTGCCGTAGGTCTTGCAATTTCGACACTCCTGATCTTTGTACGATCGGTGTATCGTGTGGCAGAGCTCTCGGAAGGCTTCAGTGGAGCCATCGCCAACGAAGAAGCCCCTTTCATGATCTTTGAGGGCCCAATGATCATTATCGCCGTGGCTCTAATTACCTGGTTCCACCCCGGACGCGTCTTTAATGAACTGTGGGTCCCAGCTGGGCTGGGTATACGATCACACAAGGCCGGCCAAACGATGGATTTGTTAGAGGGTGGAGGGTTGAAGCACAACTCGAGAGTATACGGCCAACAAGTGTAAGCCACGGCGCAAGGGGACTAATGCGAGTGGCCAGCAAAACAACACTGTACTTGCTCGCCGATTGAGAAATCCACTACTTTCTAGTTCTGTTCGGGATACAAGAAAAGGACCAACCATTGTCTTTCCCACGGCTTACGCTTTGCGTGTTAGTGACTGGAAAAGTTCTTCGAATGAGTAATAGACACATTGGCCACATGTGAGGCGGCCGTTTTTGGCGTTATGGGTTTTCTACGTTTGTAGCGGAGCTCTCATTTGATGGTTCTTTTATTTGTTCCTTTTTTCACATCGTGTTTTTACTTATGGTTGCGGAGGTACATATCGTACGATAGCTAGATAGCCCGTGTTTAGACTGAATAGCAAAAGAGAATGTCCTCTAATGATCTAATTTGTTTTGCTTCTTGAGGAGCTCATCTACCACCGCATATCCATGAGAATGCCTATTTACTAAGAAGCTATGTTCCATTCGTCGTGGCCTTTAAACACGTCCATGCGCTATCGTGCACTATCATTGGCCATGTTTGGGATCACTGAAACGTGGGAAAACCACTAACAACATAAAACTTGCCCCTCACTCATTTCACATTCACTTGCTTTAGCTCAGGCCCACATCGTCATTTTTACTTCTCATTTCGTTCTTACTTAATTCCTATTTCTACTCTTATTTTATTATTATTTTTGTTTTACTTTCTTCCTTTGGTTCTTGCGCTCCCCGTTGACCCAGCCACGGCCTGCGTGTTGCACAAGCGAGGTCTGTAAAGCAGCGGGCGTTGGTCCCCGCTGCGCACTCTCTAGAAGTGGAAACCGTCCCGTCAATCGTCGTTACCGCTTCCTCCGCTCGTGACCTGCCAAATTTCATGGTCTCAATCAAAATTGTTCAGAGCTCCGGGCGTCGAATTTCAGTCTACGGATGTTGGTTGGTAGTGCAGATTTGTAAGAAAGTTTGGGCAGGGTTGCACCACAGCGTTTTAGAGCAGGGGTGCGCACAGTGGAGACTCCCGCGTTCTTACACCCTTCTGTTAATTCCGGTTGTTAGCGCAGCCACATCTGCACGGCCTCACTTTCCCTTAAACAGCAAAAATACCAAAACTTCCCCTACAAAAAGGCCGTGCAGATGTGGCTGCGCTAACAACCGGAATTGACAGGGTGTATGGCCGCTCTAGCACAAGCCTTACCCAGTGCAGTGCACACACAGCCCGAAGGGTCGAAGGATCGAAGGATTGTGGCACAGTAGCGTTCAGCAATAAAGTGCTGACTCATTTCTAAGGATGGGTTGATGCATGCAAGCGCATTTAAGTCCATGCAAGATCTTCGCTCAGCCCCTGTTAATTGCAGAGCCACGTGTGGTGAGGTGGAAGGGTATGCTCTGCCAATCATAAAATCACGTATTTAAATATATATAAGCGAGGTGACTCCGTCTGTGAGATGACAAGCTCCGCACCACTCAGCCACAACACAAACCTGCATGGGCTCTATATACGCCGCTTAATATAGCTCTTAATTAACTGCGTCTAATACTATAGCTCAGTAATATTATGCGGCGTTTTAGATATCTATATAGCTCTATTCTGGGATTAAAGCGGAGGAGTTAGTGTGCGAAGTTAGACGTAAAGGCGTAATAAAACATAATTTGGATTTTATGGGATAAGCCCTATAGCCACAAATCCACTTTAGATATTACTACTGTGTAGTACTTCTATACGGGCTTATTAGTAGAGCCGTAGAAACTCCTATTTGTCAATATATTGTATGCTAAGCAGCTAATATTAAGTGGCTATTGTCAGATAATCTATATTCTCTAAAGGCGTGGGTCACGTACACGAGTCACGTGCACGAAGACACGTCACTAAAGACACGTCAGATCAAGGTCAAAAACCTTAATCAAGACGATCATCAAGATCAATCAATCAACCCATTTCATCAATGAACCCCTCTATCTGAATTTCGTGACAGCTATAGTAGATAGGATAAATAAGCAGGCATACTAATAGAGTAATTGGAGTAGTAAAGATCGAATTTAGGCATAGCGTGGCTGTTAAAGCCGTTAAGGATTAGCAGCCTATATCTACCAACCATACGGGCTTTGGTATGCTTATTAAAAACATCTATTAGCCAGGTTAATCTAAGTTTATTAGTTATCTAGCCATTCTCGCTAACTCTAATTGTCCAATCTAATGGTAGTAACCCATCTTTATACCAAGCCGCTTAATAATAATAATAATAATAATTCATTGCTTAACGTCCGATTCGGATCCCTATTGGGCCTACGCGGACTACTCCTTATGTCACAGGACTCACTCGTTCTCACGTCTCTACGCGTCTTTGACGTTCTTGACCCGTGCTCACGTTCGTCCCAAGACACCTACGCACGTTCCCCTACAGCCCCTATTTATACCCGTACCTGGCACACAAAGACTCTTCTTCTTCATCCAATGTCTTTGTATCAACCACGCATAGTTACGTGTACGTAGCCTTCTCAATTACTACCTCGTTTAGTGCATTGTATCCCGGCTCATACCTACTCCGTGACACCTTATATATATGTGGGGAGAAAACTCTATATAAGAAAACCCCGTAATCCATCTCCCCGCCTTTTGGGACTCGCCTAAAAAGCGCCTACAAGTTACCTGTGGTGCTCTACTACCTTACTTTTTAACCTCCTTGGGAACCACTGCTGCCGTAACAAGCCTATGGACGCGCTAGTATTACGAACTTAACTCTACTACTATAGAGTCATTAGTGGGCGCCTAGTACTCGCCCCTTTGCCTTCTATTACTATTTCCTTTACAACCTAGAACTAGTTTAGTATATTTTAGCTAATAAGCCACTAGGTAACCGCCTTAAGACCTTTTTATATTAAGAGTAGTGTATTATAGTTCTCTATGCCAGCTACTAAGAGTATTACTTCTTAGTTAGTGTGTAAGGGGCATAACAGTATTACATATTTTAGTGTCTGTCTTAGCTAGCTATATTTACATCTTGGGCTACCTACTAGGATACCTACCTAGTAGAGCTAGTCTTTAAGTCCTATTATTCCTATTCTTAAAAGTGTTGCTATTATATTTTCTACCTTTATTAGGCCTTCTTAGAGCCCTTAGGTGTTTACCCCCTATAGTATTAATTATGCTATAGCCTGGGTTTCTCTTGCCTAAGATAGCCTCTATATTTTTAACTCCTATACACCTCTCTAGTATTAGTCCAACCAGTATTATATTGCGGTAGATGGTTTCCTAGTACTCTTTTATGCTCTACTTTAGCTCCTTTCTCTCTCTTACTATTGTTACGGCGCTAGTGGAAAACGGTGGACTATAGTAGACATTATGGTAGACGCAGAGTCACGTAAGCTTACGTAACTAGAGGACCGCATAAAACTTCGCACGGCGCTGCTATTTTTCTCCTTTCCTTTCTCTAGCTTTAGATCCTCGTTTATAGACAATCCAATTATATAGGCTTGCATGCGTCCTTCTTACTATGCTCGTGCCTTAATTAACTAAGTTGCTAACATTATCCAAGGCTTGTCACCACTCTTTCTTCCTAAGAAGGAACTTAAATATATCTACAAGACCATAAATAGAATAAGGATATAGAACAGGACCCTAAGGATAGGACAGAACTATAAGAACACAAACAGAACGCAAAACCTAAAAAATAGGACACGTACGGACCAGAACCCTAGAAAATAAATAAATACTAAAAATTACCTAGTACCCCTACCACTATGCTAAGAAACACAGTAGCTAGCAAAGCCACTATAGGACCCGTAAATACCTCTAATAGTAAAACAGTCGCCGTCTTAACCCCCCAGAAAGAGCTTATAGCAGCTAATACTAAAATTAAACGGCTCTAAAAGCTGCTTAAAGCTAGAGACACCCCTATACCTAGCAATAGGTTATTAAACACCTAGAGGCTTACTATAGTCCTTAAGGCCCTAGCCTAACGTATAGTATTAGCATTATCGCGATCCACAAAGGTCGCAGACCCCCTATTGCTTATAAATGGAACCAACCCTATATTTAATATAATAATAATAATAATTCATTGCTTAACGTCCGATTCAGATCCCTATTGGGCCCACGCGGACTACTCCTTATTTATATATGGGGAGAAAACTCAACTTAAGAAAGACTTAACTTGAGAAAACCCCATGATCCATTTCCCTGCCTTTTAGGACTCGCCTACTTAGCGCCTACAAGTTACTAGTGGTGCTCTACTACCTTACTTTTTAACCTTTTTGGGAACCACTGCTGCCATAACAAGCCTATGGACGCGCTAGTATCGCAAACTCTACTCTGCTACTGTAGAGTTATTAGGGGACGCCTACTACTCGCCCCTTTACCTTTTATTACTATTTCCTTTACAACCTAGAACTGGTCTAGTACATTTTAGCTAATAAGCCACTAGGTAACCGCTTTAAGACCTTTTTATATTAAGAGTAGTGTATTATAGTTCTTTATACTAGCTACTAAAAGTATTACTTCTTAGCTGGTGCGTAAGGGGTATAATAGTATTATATATTTTAGTGTCTGTCTTAGCCAGCTATATTTGCATCTTAGGCTACCTACTAGAACGCCCACCTAGTAGAGCTAATCTTTTAGTCCTATTATTCCTGTTCTTAAAAGTATTGCTATTATATTTCCTGCCTTTATTAGGCCTTTTTAGAGCCCTTGGGTATTTACCCCCTATAGCGTTAACTATGCTACGGCTTAGGTTTCTCTTGCCTAGGTTAGCCTCTATACCTTTAACTCCCATATACCTCTTTAGTATTAGTCCAACCAGTATTATATTATAGTAGATGGTTTCCCAGTACTCTTTTATACTTTACTTTGGCTCCTTTCTCTCTCTTACTATTATCTTTGCTGGCCTCTTATATATTTCCCTTCCTCCTCTATATAGGCCTAGGCCCTAACACAGCACTATTCTTCTTCTGCTTTCTCCACCTATTTCTCTAATATCTCTTCCCTACTTTAGGGTATTTGGTTTGCTCTTCTATAGGGCACCCTAGGGTTCCTCTATAGTTTATTTAGGTGTGTCTTAATATACTTTATAACATTAAAATTGCACTCCTTTTGTACCCTTTATATTGCCGCAGCTTTAATATATAATTATAGGGGGGGGATATTAGCTTCCTTCTTAAGTAGTGCTGTGGCCGTTCGCTTATACCCGCCTATTATGCTCTAGAGGTAGGCTGTTTGGACGTTTTAAAGTGGTTTAAGGAGTAATTTAGGGGGGCCTTTTTTAGTTTCTCCTATTGCCCAAATACTAAATCCGTACATTATGGTTAGCCGGATAACTGCTGTATATAGTAGGCGTGACCTCTGGAAGCATGGACCCCATATAGAATTAGTAATCCTAGACATTACAATATACTAAGCTTAGCCCTTGCGGGCCGCTTATAATATATATGCGCTCTACTGGAGCTTGCTGTTTACCTATACTCCTAATACCCTTAGGCCTTAAACTAGTTAACTCCCAAAGCCTTAGATACAAATTATATGCTAGAGATCTACAGATTAGTTGCGTTTTCTTATAAAATAGATTAGCTGGTATTTCTCTAGTAAGAATTAGACTCTATGTCATCTTGCCCATTCTATATAGGTATTATAGGCTTTCTCTAGTGTTCTGCAATTCTCTGCGGCTGTTAGCCCGTATATAATTAGGTTTGTGTTGTTAATAAAGCCTATCCCCTAGGTTGCCCCTTCCTTAAAGGAGTTAAGCAGGTTGCTTACAAAGAAAAGGAAGAGTATAGGCGAGAGGGGTAATTCTTATAGTATTCCTATTACAACTGCAATAGGGGGGCTCTGGTACCCGCTAAAGACCAGTAATATTTCTTTCTGGCCTATAAATCCTTAAATAAATTATATAATCCATTCTGGGAAGCCCTTTGCCCTAAGGATATATAGAAGGCGCTTATGGGGTATATTGTTATAGGCACTACTAATATCTAGGCTAAGTATGGATACTACAAAGTCCCTTTACATCGCCTATGTAGATTTAATGGTGGCAGCAAGTAGCGTAAGTGCTAATAGTATTAAGCGGTTCTTTCTTGCCCCCACCTATATTTAATAACTAGAAGCTTTAACTATAGAATAAGATTAAAGTTAATGCAGACTACTTTCCTAATACCTAAGCTAAAATGGTATATATCTTTAGCCGCACTGGTGGTGATATATAGATACACCTATGTCTATAATACGCCTAGGACTTAGCAGACCCCTTCCTCTCTAAAGAAAAGATAATTAACTACCTATCTTTTATTTATAAGGACTCCTTTAAAGTATAAAACGCCTAGCTTAATTATAAAAGCCTAAATATAAAAACGACAGAGACCTTTTTAGCCTTTTAGACCAGCTTTCTATACCTAGCCGGACAGGCTTAAATCCCCTAGAAAGATCTAATACTAGACCTCTTTAATAGGCTTACCCTAGACCTATAGCGCGCTATACTACTAGTTTATACTACTATATAGACGCTTAAGAAACTTATAGACTAATGCCTAGCTATTAACCAGGGCCTCTATTAAATTAAGGCATATGCTAAGCGGTATAAGACTAGAAGCTCTGCTAACTAAAATATAAGTACTATAAAAACAGGCCGTAGCGCCCTAGTAAGATCTGTAACCCCTATAGCACCGGCTATATAGCCTGCCGCTAGTTTAGCAGCTAGCTATACAGCTAGTTCTACCGTAGGTCCAGTAAATACTTAGCCTATATATAGCAACCCCTATATATAGGCCCTTAGTAATTAGGGAGCTTGCTTCTCTTACAGCTAAAAGGGCTATATTATAAAAAATTGCCTAACAAATATAAAAGTAGGTGAGGTTCTATTAATCTAAAAGAATAGTATAGAGTTAGAAAAAGAGGAACCTTAGAGGAAAACTCCTCTCTAGGGTCAAAAGGGATTAATATATTATATATTAATCTAGGTCGGCCAGTTAGTGGAAGAAGCTGCACTATCCCTTATACTTTATTCCGTAATAGATATTAAGTTTTAACCTCTGCTTTAGCTAACTCTAGAGTAAATACCTTTGCCTTAATAGATATATAGTATACTATAAAGCTAGCTAACTTTTTAAATATACCCCTTAAAGAACTGCCTAAACTAATTCCTATTTACGGGTATAATAGATAGATAGGACTACCCATTATAACTATCTTATAGATTTACCTCCGTGTAGATAAACAAAGGTAGTATAATATCCCCTTTCTTATTATGGACCTAGGAAGCTATAATATAATCTTAGAAAGAAAATAGCTAGCCTATCTAGGCTTACAGCTTAATATATGGAGTAGACGGCTTATTTAGCCCAAAACCCTACCCCCAATACCTTCTTTTATAAAGGAAATCTGCATTATAATAGAAAACCTTATACATCTATAGACAGACACTGTTTACTAGGCTAATACTATACGTAGGGACCAGGTCTTTAAGAAAGATATACAGCTTAATCCACAACAGGTCTATATACTACGCCACCCCTAGACTACTAATGTTATACCACTAGTACTAGAAACCTAGAAAGGCAGTAATAAGCTAGCTGGCTTAGGCCCTATATAGCTATAAAAAACAGCAAGGAATATTAAACGCTGTACTAAATATATAAACTAGAAAGATAACTTATAAAAGATAGAATAGGAGCTAAGAAGGGTTATAAACCCTTAACCATAAAATACGGTCTATAGAATGTCTGTAAAGAAACCTACAAACCTCCTACTAGTTAATATCTGCTATATTAGCGCCATAGGGTTCTACTAGAACTTAAAACGGCCTAACACCGTCGCCTTTACTACCAGCTTATATAAAATTAACCAGATAATTAAAGATAAGGAAGCCCTAAGATAAGGAGCTGGTAGAACAGAAACTACTCCACCAATACCAGAAATTTAAGGACGTATTCTCTAAGGCAGTATCCAATATACTCCCGCCGTACTAACCATATAACTATAAAATTAAAATTAAGCCAGATAAAGAAAACACCCTTAGCTATAGCCCCCTTTGCTAGCAATTTACTAATAAGCTATAGGCCACTAAGCAATACCTTATTAATAACCTTAACAAGGGCTTTATTAAGCCTAGCTAAGTCCCCTTTACCTTACCTATCCTATTTACAAAAAAGCCTAGCGGCGGACTCTATTTTTATATTAACTACTATAAACTAAATTATATAACCTATAAAGACTGGTATCCGCTGCCCTTACTTAAAAAAACACTGGCCCGTATAAGTAAGGCTAAGATCTTTATAAAGCTTAATATCCGCCAGGCATTTTACCAAATTAGGATAGACCCTAAATCTAAGGATCTTACTATATTTCGGACCTACTACGGATTATATAAATACAAAGTACTACCTTTTAGACTAACTAACGGACTAGCTACATACTAACGGTATATAAATAACGTACTCTTTAACTACCTTAATAACTTCTTATAAGGGGACTTTGTAGACAGGGGGGTATAAGGACACGATTGTGGAACAGGATAGATTGGTAAGAGAGACGAATCCTTAAGGAGGTAAGGCCTCAGGGATTGTGGAGACTATATACTACGGGCACGTGCCTCCGGCACGTAACCAACGGACGTCCGAGGGGTGTCCGGGGGTTGTCCTAAGGGCAACCCAAGGTGACCGCAATAATACCCCTTACATTGCCCCCCCCCTTCTTACGGTCGGCCCCTAATCGCCATTACCTTGCAGTAGAGGGAGATTATAAGGGCTCGTCCCAGAAGGGGTTTGGAGAGATATTGGCATACCGTTGTATATTATCTATCTATCTAACCCCTACTTTAAACTCCTAAAACCCTTAATAAGAAAAAAACATAACTAGAGAAAAGATGTAAGGATTACTAGAAGACCTATTAGAAGCCTACTAGAAGCATACTGGTGACTACCTAGGCTAACCTAAGGATTTTTATGCAACTCTACTTTTAAGCCTTTATGCCGGTCTGCAATTAATCGCGAGTATTATAGGCAATTTAGTGTTCCTAATATGGTTCCATAGAACCTTTTAGTATAGGATTTAATATATAGGGCCTTGGCTCACCGTTGTCTTTAACTATTAGGATATAATCTATAATCTTATAATCCTTTCTTATAATCCCCTATGTCACTAACGCATTACTCCTATATTCGCCCTTAGGCTATTATATATAGTTAGGTAATTAATTAGTTAATTAAAGAGACTTGTCTTGTTTAGGTATAATTTTAACCTATATACGTCTATAATTAACATCTTAATTGCCTTCCCCAGCCGCGTAATCAGTTTTTATAAGGAAGTAATGGCTAAATAGCATATACGCGTGTTTCCTTCCTTCTAAATTGCGCTATTATAACAGAGTTATATCAGCAAGGTTACGGCTATTTACTAAAAGGGTATTAGAAGGTAAAGTATAGAGATATCTTGCTTATTAAGCTGCTCCTTTTCCTTAATACCTTACTTCCCATTATTAACCTTTATCCAATTTTAGACATATCTTTAATATATTATTAAGATTTTCTTTTTTCCCATTATTAATTTAATATGCCTCTTTATTCTCCTACTAACTGCTCTTCTAAGCTAATTCCTTAGCGTATTCTGGCCCTACCGCTGCATATAGAACCCCAGCCTCCGCTGACCCATAACTAGTACTGGTCCTACCTAAATGACTTTATATACACGTCCTTAAAAGACCAGAAATCTAATAAGAAGATTCTAGATGCTTGCAATAAGACCTACTATATAAGGTCTAATACCTTTAGTTCTTATAATTAATGCATGTATACTAAGAGCGGCAGTTGCATTAAGGTAAGCTTTTCTATTCTTAATAGGTTTCTATTGCTAACTTTAGGCTTTAACATAGCCTAGGCCTAAGTGGCGACGATCCTTTAATATCCTTAACTACTACATCACCTAGGCTCTCTCTTATTCCAGCGCTAATGCTAAACATCTAGGTTGAATTTGAGACTATACCACAGCCATCTATACCGCCTATAATTCCTAGTAAGTCAGCCAGCAACGCCTAATAAGGGAGCAAGGTTGGTATACTAAGGATAGGGTAAAGGATGGGGGTAATAAGAAGAAGGTCGCTGTTTACCACAAGAAGGAGTTCACATATACGCGTTAAGTTTTAAAAGAGCACAATATGATGCGGTATTAGGTAGGTTACCCTCTAGGTACCTAGCGGATAGGTAACTAACAGTTGCTATAGTAAGGTCTTAGTGGTTCTGGACTATATTAGCCAGCCAACGTCTCTATTTATTCTGGGCTTAAGCATATCTTTATTAACTATAAGCTAACGCCTTAAGAGCTTTATTGGTATTGGTTTAGACCTAATATTAGTATTAAGCGTTTAAGAATCTCTGCTTTATCTACACCTTATTGTCCTACCCCTGTTTTTATGCCTACTTATACACCTATAAAGGGATCTCATTCCCGTCAGCCATTGCTTAGAGGGCCAATGGATACTGATCCTGCTCCTAAAGATAAGGCATAGTAGCTTTTTAGATTAGGCATTTATAGTTTAGACTTATAGAATTTGGGATTGGTTCTTGTACATAGTAGTACTTAAAAATCTTAATTGGTGCTTAGGAAGGCCTTATAAGGCATTTAGAAAGGCATAGGAACACTGTTCCTAATATAGACTAATAAATAGGAATGCAATTCTAGCAAAATACCCTATTAATTCTATACTATATATGTAAAAAGGCTGAGGACCTGTCCTGCCTTAGGCCGTAGCCCTAATTAATCCTTATGGTTTCCAGAGCTTATCCATTCCATATCTAATTTAACCTATTTACTCTTTAGGGCCTCTCTTAGCCTACCGCAAGCTTTCTTTATAGGTTGTGATAACACTATAGTATTAGAGCGCTTTTTGCGATTTGTAGATTGTAGACCTTAGTCCTAATATTCTTTTAGAATATCTTTATAATAATTAAGGTGATCCTCTGGTTCCTATATAGAGTCCTTAGTAGGCCAGCCTAGCCATTTAACTTTATATTGAAGCTTGTTCTTAATAGACTTATAGCATAGTATAGCTTTAACCTTATACCGCTCACCCACTACTTTAAGGTGTTCAATTAGGCCTAGACGGAAGTTCTTTTCTAGTAGTAGTCTGTGCCATAGCTCTAGTAGATTTACATAAAATACTAGATGCATATAGGCTATAGATAGGGGTAGCTAGAGACAGTAGGCTAGCTTGCTAATTTATTCCTTAATTTAGAAGGGACCTAGGTATCTTGTATTAAGCTTCTTTAATGGTTAATAGGTCTTAATATTTGTTAAACGTAATAGAACCTTATTGCCTACGCTAAAATACTTATCCTGGTGTTTGCAGTTATACTAAAGTCTTTACTGCTCTTGCGTATTTTATAGGCTCTGCTTTATATGCTTCCATTACTCCTCCTATTCCTTAAGGTATCCTTATACTCTCTAGTAGATGTCCTTAAACTTCCTGGTAGGATCCTATAATTAATTATACGGCCTTAGCTAGTGATTATTAGGTATACTATTAAATCCTAATAGTTAGACGCTATAGGCAATCTGGATTGGTGCAAACTAATGTAATAAATGTTGCTTTAAGTTATAAGCGTACTCTGTATACAGAAGTAGTTTACACTAATTATCTTGCTAGTAGTTCAAATACATTTGCAGATAAGACTCCAGTTCCTAGTTCTGGCGTTCTATTTACCCATCTGTCTATAGATAGAAAGCTATACTATAGCGGTGGTCTATCTTTAAATGAAAGCATAGATCCGACCAGTACTAGCTTATAAAGATACTGCCCCTATTAGTGATAATGGAGTATGGCTAATCTACTTTAAAAAAGCATTTCTCCTTAATTAGGCTGGCAAGCACTTATATGTTAATCGTCTTGTTAACAGGAAGGTATTAGACGTACTTTAAAAACCTATTAATAAGTACTAGGACTAAATTGTATGTTCGTCCTTACCCATCTTTTAAGGGCGGGAGATCCGTAATAAAGTCTATAGCGTAATGTTGCCATAGCTTACTAGTGGGGGCAACTAATTTAAGTAAACCCTATGGCTTATGCCTTTGGATTTTATATACTTAACACTTCTTATAATAGCTGATATACTCCTTTACTTCCTGCTTAAGCTTTAGCCAGTAGTATTTATGTTAAAGTAATTCCACTATCTTGGCTTAACCATAATGGCCGCCTAAAGGATCATTGTAATTCCTTATAAGGATCTTCTGTTATAGATTTACTTCTTATAGCACTTAAACCTTGCTATATCTACATAGTAGGCCCATTAGGTCTAGTTCCTAATAGTAACGCCTAGCAGCTTTCTTTCTATTATATTTCTGGTCTACTTCTACATTAAAGATGGCATAGGAGGCGTCTCTCTGTTGCACCTTATGGATAAAATCTATTAACCTTTTAGATGGTTCCTGGGTGAAAGCTATTTCGCCTTATACTGCTCTAAGTATAAGACTAAATGGTACCATAGATCTTGTAACTTCTCGGTATACGTGCATTAGAAAGGCCGCTATAAGGTTAAAGTCCTTTGGTCTTTATAGGGCTCTAAGTTCTAATTACTCTTTGGCTTTACTATTAGTTTAAGGGGATAGCTTAATAATTAGTAGTGTATTACTAGGTTCCAAACTTATATTAGGGACATCCTGTCTAGGTATATTTAGACCCTTATCAGCTACGGACTGGGTACCAGCTAAAACGTTAGTGGAAGCTAATAGGGTTTGCACTACCTAAGACTTAGTGCTTAGAGCTATAGGTGCTTAAGCATTCTATACCTAAAGCTTGTTCTGTAATATAGGGAGTAAGATATCTATTATCTGTTTTCCTTCTCCCGTTTTAAAGCCTTTGGTATAATCTAGCCGTTATAATAGTCTATTAGCAGGGTTATTTTCCCCTAGCTTATATTTAATCTTAAAGTTAAATTACGCAAGCTCCTCTGCCTATCTGGCTTGTTAAGGTATAAGCTCCTTTATAGTTATAAAGTAGCGTAGATTATAATAATCTAAGAGTATACAAGTAGTATAGCTTGCGTACTTAAGGTAGTATTGCCACTGTTTAAAGCAGTTAACTATAGCCAGCAGTTCCTTATCGTGGGTATAATACCTAACTTTAGGTCCCTGGAATTTTCTATTATAGAATATTACTAGTCTCTAGTGGAGCTAGGTAGCATCCAGATGCCTATTAGGTTACAGTAGGATACTAACAAGGGCAAAATTTAATACATTAGTAACTATTATCAGTGGCTAATCTAGGTTAAAATGCTGCAATAGTGGAGCTTCTGTGAACTTTATATATAGTTCCTAAAAGGCTTCCTATACCTTTCTAGGCTATGTCCATAGTTTATACTATTTAGTTAGTCCCTTTTTAATTTTCTTCCTTTCTACCTTTAAGCTTTTTGCCTCCTAGGCCAGGTCTTAGAAAGCTTTAGCAATGTGGTTAAATAGGTGTTAGGTAATATCCAAGTAGTTATAAATAAAGCGCCTATAGAAATTGGTAAAGCCTAGGAACACTTAAGCATCCTAGTAGCTCTCTAGCTCTAGCCACTCTTAAATTGTCTACACCTATACTAGGTCCATAACTACACCTATAGGCGTTATAATATACCCCAGGAACTCGACCTACTTAGTATTAAAGACATACTTTAACGCCTTGGCATAGAGGCCCCAATTATCTAAGCGTTCTAGCACTTTACGGATATATTACTTGTACTAATCCTTATCTTCTAAGTAGATTAGAATATTATTTAAATAGATAACACATATGCGGTTAACTAGTCCCCTTAAGGCTCTATAAATATATAATTAAAATGTTATAGGCGCATTGGCTAGCCTAAAAGGCATTACCATATACTTAAAGTGGCCATATTAGGTTTTAAAAGCGGTCTTCCACTTATCCCCTTCTTTAATATGGAGCCTATAATAGGCGTCTTATAGATCCAGCTTTGTAAAGATCTTCGCCCTAGATAGTTAATCCAGCATTTTACTAACTAGTGGTAGTAGGTAACAGTTCTTAATTGTAATCTTATTAAAACTGCGATAGTCTATATATAGCCTTATAGTTCTATCTAGTTTTGGGATAAAGAGGATCAGCGCGCCTACCGGTAACTTACTAGGCCATATCTATCCCTTTTCTAGTAAGCCGTTAAGGTACTCCTATAGGATCTTAAGCTCTTTATAAGAGAGGTTATAGATAGGAAGGTTCAGCAGTTATTTGCCTTCTTCCAGATTAATTATATAATTGTATTCCAAGTTCCGCTGAAGGACTTTTACTTACCTACCTAAAAATACCCTAAGTAAGTCTCTTAGGCCTAATAGAATATTTAACAGGTTGGGGTTACGCTCGTCCTCTATATTATTATCAGGTAGGTCTTAGAGCTCCCTTGGGACGCTTACAAGCAGCGTCGCGCGCTATAGTAGCTGTTTATACATAGTTGCTACTATTTATTAAACAGTTTTATGTGGTAGCCAGTGGAGGGTAGAGAACTCTTTAATATAACGTTTAAGGTGTTATAGCATACTCTCTGCGTATTGCTTAAGCCAGAGTAACCTATGGCGGTGGAAGTATCTCATAAGATCTTCAAGATCGCCGCCTCCCTACAGTGTCTCCGTGACCTATCCGGTAGTTCCCTGTAGGGTATCCATTACAGAAGGGTTATTACCTATGCTAGGCTTTATACCCATCTTGCTATAGAACAAGGGTTAGATCTAATACTCCTTTAGGTATAGAGTATATACTATTTCTCCTAAAGCTATATCTTCTAGGATGTCTTTTAAGCTTATTAGTAAAATACGCCCTTCTAATTCTTTATTGTTCCACCATTTAAAGGCTCCTGTCTTAAAGCGTATCTTAGGATTTGCTTCTATAAGCTAAGAATATTTAAGAATAAGGTTATAGCCTACAAAGTTAGCCGCCCAGAAGGGTTGCGGGCCAACTACCTTAGTGCGGTTATATATATTAGCCACTAACACTATAAGCTTATAGGCACTGTGTAGTTTAATCTAATACTTATCTAGGAACCCTATAATAGGTTTCCGCCACCTTAGCAATAAGATAAGCTTATGCTCTTTTACCAAATTATATTATATAAGATTAATTTCGGCGCCGCTATTATATAGTGCTTGGAACTAACGTACCTTGCCTATAGGGAGTACCATTTCTAGCTTAACAGTAATATTGTTACAAACGCTTTAAGTACAATGTTACGACTACTTGGAGAAGAGTCGGCGGAAGCTAGTTGGTTAATATAGGCACAGTCCAGAATGGATCCGGTGGAACTATATAACAAGAAATGGTAACCGAGGTCACGTGGTGTTAAACGCGTTGGCTACGTTAAATAAGAAGGACGTTACGTTTAACATAGATAACACGTACCTCACGTACAAGAGAGGGTTTCTTAGGAGTATGGTTGTGTATTTAAAGGACCTTAGTCCCTACCATAGATAGTTCTCTCCTTGTAGTAAATCTTAGAATATAATTGGAGTTAATCTATTGGGCAACCACTCCACCAGTTATTATTACGTTGTTATTTTATTGTACCTATATACCTAGCCCAATAATAGAACCTACTGTAGTCTAAGCTATAAGGTTCCGTTATACATTCACTACTAAGGTTACGGTATTGGAATAAAATCAAACAATATACCACCAAGAGCAGCACCAGTCACGACAGTATTAATAGCAGCCATAACCTTAGGGCCAGGTGATACCAGTATGGATAATAAGGATTCTTAAGTGGTTACGCAAGGTTAGTTATAGGAAATAGTTAATTACTTACAAGACAATAATAGGATACTTAAAGAACGCATTAATAGAATTGGAGCAGTAAAGATTAAGTTACCTTTAATTAAACAATTCTTAGGAGAGAAGTTAAAGCTTAAAGGATTTCTTACGCAAATATACTTTAAGGTAGTACAGGAAGGAGCGAAGTTAGTAACATTGTTAGATTAAGTAGCCTATACAGGATTATTTCTAACAGGGAGGGTACTTAAGTGGTTTAAGCCGTATCTTACGGAAATATAGGCCAATAGCATAACAACTACTAACCAAGATGTACGGTACATATTTACCAGTTGGAATGGGTTCGCAAAGCGACTAACGCAGATATTTAGAGACCTGGAAGCCACAACCATAGCGGAACAAAAGCTTTAGAACTTAGTATAACGTACTTTAGTAATTAAGTATACAACACAGTTTTAAACACTAGCCATATAGGTTGAGTGGAATAACAGGGCGCTTATGGCACAGTATAAATAGGGACTTAAGGCTAAAGTCTAGGACGTAATTATCCTAATAGAAGATGCGGATACTTTAAGGGAGTTAATAGATTAGTTAATAAAGATTAATAACAGAACCTACCAAAGGGAATAAGCTAAAAGAGGGCAAGATAGAGTTCCATAGTTGTATAAGGCGCAGAGTACGCAATAATAGACACAGAGTTAAAAACTATAGAATGGCGCAGAGCTAATAGACCTAAGTGGTACCAAAAAAACCTAAAAGTAGGAAAAGAAACTATGGAAACCTAAAGGTTAAGGATTAAGTAATTAAAGGACCTAGGAGCAGAGGCTAAACTAGAAATCTTAGCAGCAGAAGACATTTAGGCGGACTCTATAGCAAGAAAGATGGTTTAAAGATGGAGCTTGCATAAATTACGGAAAACAGGGTTATTTCGCCAGAGACTATAGAGGTGGTTAGAGTAACCACATAGTAAAGGGAACCAGACCAGTAGACAGCATATACATACAGAGGGACAATAGTGCACTGCGAGGAATAAAGGAATATTTAATTAATAGTTTTGCGTATTATTATAACAACGCATACTAAATTTATAAGGATGCTAAGTACAGCGCAAGCTATTAGCTATAGGAGCTATTATTATCTAAGTTTAAAGGAACCAGCGAACTAGCTTATAGATCAGATATTAAAGATAATAAATTTAACAAAGACAAAGCATTTACCGACAATAAGGCAATAAGGGCAGCTTACTAAGAGCATACAGACCTTAAAGAAGTTAAAACAGAAGCAGAGACTAAGACCATTATAGAATAGGGTTTAGTAACGGGTATAGCAACACTATTGGATACAATTTCTATCGCTTTATAAGATAATAGGAGCAACATTTAGAAGAAACTAAGCAAGTAAACAACTGCTAGTGCTAGCTTATTACTCAATAAAGGTAAAAGGCCACAGGCTTAAGACTCTTAAGAAGAGATAAGAGAAGCTTAAGATTCTTAAAATAAGATAAGATATACCTAAAGACCCATAACGGACAAAAACCAATAGGAAAGGGTAGTAACTTAGTTCAGTAACAAACAAATAAGTATAGGACGTAGGTTTAAGAACTACAAGTTTAGAGAACAAATAAGAACGTTAGTAATCCTAGGTAAACGTAGTGTTTAGCCTAAAGATTAAACAGTTAATACTAAGATTAAAAAGCAAGATAACTATAAGGATTCAGCTGCAAGATATAGAAAATAAGAAACTATAGATAAGTTTAGGACAAGAATTATTACATAGCAAGAGTAGAAGCTAGACAAGAGGTTAGCTATACCAGGTTATATAAGAAATAGAGCACCCATGCGAAGAGTTATTAATAGGCCAAGTATAGGGACACCTAGGGCAAAGTAGTTAGATAAACTAGAATAAGAAGAGGATCTAGATATTCCAACTAGGTTTAAAAAAAGACATACTAAAGAATATTACAATGCAGTAATAATAAGGTACTTTTTAACAGATAGACCATATACACTAAACCAGTTATACGGAAAGTGGTATAGGCAACAATACAATAATAAATAGGAAGACTTTTATATATAGCTAGATAAAAAAGTTATCTAAAACCAACCCATTACGGAAAAACGTATAAGTCACATTAAAGGAGCATTAATTATAATATTAAGGAACCTAGAAGAGGGATCTAAGGACTAGAGAAGTAAGTAACAAATCTTAGTACCCGCAGTAGAGATACTAGTGGTTAGGTTAACTAGGTATAGGTTTAAACTTAAGGATAAAAGCAAACTAAGAGTTAACCTAAAACATATAGCGCATTATACACTATCGTGGATAGCTTATGTGGATAATATATGCAATATACATAGAGCACCCAAAGACAAGAACCGGAAGTACTCAGTAAGGATATATTAGGCACTAAAGGAAAAGTGGTTTAGGAACGCCAAGTATATACATAGTTGGTACCCAGTAGAAGTACAGGGTTAAGGAGACTTAATACTTTAACTAGGAAGATTCCTTACAGAAGAATACCTAGACAGATAATAGTGGTGGGAGTGCCTAGAGAATACTTATCTATAGCACATAGAGGAAAAGAAACAAACTAAGTATTAGCTAAAGTTAGACTAAGTATAGGCAGGATCAAGCAGCCAACAGTTAAAAAAAGGGGAGGCATATAGAACCAGAGGGAACCAGTATTAAAGCTTTAAACCCTTAAAGGAATTTAAGGATAATACCTAAATTTAAGAGCTAAATAGCAAGATCAGCAGTTTAAAGTGTTAGTAGATAGTAGAGCAACTAGGAACCACATATCACTAAAGGTAGTAGAAAGGATAGGGCTACTATATAGACAGAAGGAACACCCGTATCCACTTATAACAATTTTAGGAGATTAGATAGCCTATAGAGGAGGTATTATTAATCTCAAAACAGGACCTATTTAGATAACTATTAAAGGGAGACTAGTTAGAATGTCTTTTAATATTCTACTATTAGGACAGAATAAGGCAATACTAAGAATGCCTTAGTTATAGAAGTACAATCCAAAGATCGATTAGGTTATAGGTTAGGTTAATATTAAGAATATACAACAACGTAAAGTGCGACAGTAAACCAAGTTGGTATAGTACCAAGTTGGAGCGACATATAAAGAGACTAAGCGAGGCTTAAGTTATATACCAAAGAGATACCACAAGTATAGTAAAAAGTTATGGTTACTAGAGAGTGAAAATCTGTTAAAGCATACAGCTTAGGACTATAAGATAGAATTAGAAAAGGGAATAAGTCTAAAGTTCTTTCTAATCTACAAGCTTACTAAAACCAAGTTAGTAGCACTTAAGGAGTTTATTTAGGAGAACTTACGTAAGGGATACATTAGACCATTATAGTTATTAGTAAAATATCCAGTGTTGTTTATCCTAAAGAAAAATAGAAAACTTAGGATGTATATAGACTATAGATAGTTAAACAGCATTACTAGGAAGGATAGGTATCCTTTACCCTTAATTAGCGAAATCCAAGATAGGATAGGCAACGTAAAGATCTTTACAAAAATAGATCTAAAATAGGCGTACCACCAGATTAGAATCAAGGAAGGTAATAAGTAGAAGGCAGCCTTTAGGTTAAAGGAAGGACTATACAAACCATTAGTTATATAATTCGGGCTTATAAACGCACTAGTAACGTTCCAGAAGCGAATTAATAGTGTATTAGGAGAACACCTAGATAAATTTATTATAGTATACCTTAATAACATTATTATCAACTTAGAGAGTAAGGAAGAGCACAGAGAACACATTAAGTGGGTTTTAAAAAGACTACAAGAAGAACAGATGCTAGTAGTAGTTAAGAAATACAAGTTCTTTACCAGGAAGACCAATTTTGTTAAATTTATTATTAAACTAGGCCAACTTAGCATAGATCTAAAGAAGATTAAGGCTATAGTAAATTGGCAAGAACCAGAGAACGTTACGCAGTTAAGATCGTTCCTAGGGTTTTGCAATTATTATAGAAGGTTTATAGCGCAATGGTTATAGGATATTAAGCCATTTACGTAATTAACAAAGAAAAAAGAACTGTGGGTATAGGGAAGAAAATAATAAGAACTATTTAAGAAAGTTAAAGAGTTGTTTACCTAGGAGCCAGTTCTTAAGATCTATCAACCAGGTCTAGAGACAGTTGTAGAAATAGATGCATCAGACTTTACACTAGGGGTGTGCTTTCTATAGAAATATTAAGATAGATGGCACCCAGTGGCATACTACAGTTAGAAGATAACACTACTAGAGTTAAACTATAACATCTATAACAAGGAGTTGTTAGGTATAGTTATAGCACTTAAAAAATAAAGAGCATTCTTATAAGGCATAGAGAAACTATTTATAGTTAAAACAGACCATAAGAACCTTATAGGATTCCTAATAACAAAGGAACTTAACCAAAGACAGGTTAAATAGGTGGAAATGCTTATAGAATACCATTTCGAAATTTAGTATACTAAGGGTATAGATAATACACAAGCAAATACTCTAAGCAGAAAGGCTGAACTACAAAGTAATAAAAAGCTATTAGGAGCTTTATTGCAAAAGGATTAAGACGGATTAATTAGGTATAATTATCCAAAGATTATAGCAACCAAGAAAAGTTAGATCCATAAATTACTAGAGAGTAATTGGATATAGAAGATCTAAAAAGCATAGGCAGAGGATCTAGACTTAGAGCAATATAAAAATAGAGAAGCAATGTATATGCCTAAATCTATTACAGAAGAATTTATTAGGGAATTCCACAAAGAAATAACATAAGGATATAATAGAGCTATAGGCTTAGTATTAAGACTTTAAGAAGAGTACATTATTTAAGAAATCTGGGGACTAGTATAACAAGTTATAAAGAAATATTTAAACTGCCAAAGGAACAAACCGATAAGGTATAAGCTATATAGAGGGCTACAACCTATTAAGACACTAGGAAGACCATAGGAGGTTATATTATAGGACTTTATTATTAAGTTACCAAAGTTAAGAGATCCTATTATAGGATAAGATTATAACATAATCTTAGTAATAGTAGATAAGCTAACAAAGTAGGGATACTTTATAGCATGCACTAAAGAGATATTAGTAGAAGATATCGCTAGAATCTATATAAAGGAAGTATTTATAAGATATAGAGCACTAGACAAGATTATATTAGACAGAGATCTAAGATTTATAGCAGCATTTTAGAAGGTGTTTCTGGCAGAACAAGGAGTTCGCGTAGTAATATCTACAGCGTATTATCCGCAGATAGACAGATAAACAGAAAGACTAAACTAGACACTAGAATAGTATCTAAGGCACTATATTAATCACGCACAGAATAATTAGGTATTGTTATTACCAGTTATATAGTTTACATATAATACAACACCATAAGAAGAAATGGGGACATTACTATTTAAGGCGAATTATAGATACGAGCCAAGAACATTATTATCGCCATATTAAGTAAAAAAGACAAGTAGCACAGCTAAATAAAGAATAGAGACGTTAATAAATCTTTATACAGACCTTAAAGAAACAGCGAAACTAGTATAAGAACGAATAAAAAGGTACTATAATGCTAAG
>Ga0307507_10000500_pt1 | contig 82564 bp, 12 predicted proteins | sample 7_EM_MG_FD_207223 | JGI IMG/M metagenome (GOLD analysis project Ga0307507, IMG submission 207223) | Populus trichocarpa ectomycorrhiza microbial communities from riparian zone in the Pacific Northwest, United States - 7_EM | ecosystem: Host-associated > Plants > Roots > Unclassified | place...
CGGATATCAAGATGAGGAGCAGAAGAAGGTCGTGGAAAGGACACGTCTATATACATGGAGCCAAGACGTAAGCGAACCCCCCTGACTAGGCCCTATCCAGGTTACGCGCACCAGTGCCGTAACAATCTAGATCTATGGCCGAGCATTGTAATAGGGGGGTTTCGATGGAACGATATATTCGTTTGATATAATCGACGTACTAAATATTTAGCGCTTACTTAACGTCAACTTTGTTAAATATTAATTTGTTATTTAGGGGTTTTAAGACAAATTATTTAATAAGTAGTTATTACTAAAAATAAATACTATTTTTTACCAAAATCTTTAACACTAAAAGTTGTAATATCCTTATAGACAAGCTTAAGCACTAAGCGTTCTTTACTACTGTCTCTTAGCTAATCTAAATAAACGGCAGCAATGCCTTAGCAGTTACAACTGCCCTCTACAGTAATAACAATCCAATTTGGCCCTAAAAGCTATATAAGTGACTTAGCCCTATTTATAAGCTAATTAATATCTAAAAACTAGAGGATAAAAAAGGCCTTAATAACTACTTATTTAAGTTTTTTATAATATTTACTAAAGATAAGGTTAGAAAGCTTATATATAACCTTAATCTACCTACTAAATTTATAACTAATCTACGCTCTAGCTAGCTAAATATATTAATAAGTTCGCCTAATAAATCCTTACTTATATTCCTTTAGCGCTTAGCTTATCCTCTTTCTCTTAGCTATATAATATTCTTCTTTAGCTATAGCTAACCTTAGTATTATAAGTTTAGAATAGTATTTTATAGGATATATAGAATAAGTTTAAAGTAAGAATTTAGCTTAATAAGCCTATAATAATACCAAAAAGGATTAAGTAGTATATAATAGCTATTAGCAGTTCGCTGGGTAATAATTTAATATTTAGTGTCGGTATATATTCGTTTCGTATATCACGTGTATAAAGCACGTGATCTACGCGACGCGCATATGTATTATCAAGACGTGTAGATAGAACGAAAAGAATCCAACTACATACCGCACTGCACGTATATTACGTCTATTGCACTGTGTTAAAGTATACCAACACTAATTAGTGAGCGCGCACAGATTAGGAAAGACGCAGATAGCTTAGAAGACAGTTATACTGTCCACCTTGCAGCAGATTGGAAGATAGTTATACTTATCTACCTTTTATATTAGCCTATTTTAGTTAAAGAGAAGAAGAGAAACCACCTAGGAGTACTTGTCTGGTATCCACAACAACTTCTAGATATCTTGTTCTATCTATTTTAGAAGAATTACTACGTAAAACACCTTACCCTACTTAAACAACTTGAACCGCCTCCTTAACCGCCTCCTCAACTACTTCCTTACCGCCTTCTCAACCGCCTCCTTAACCGTTCCCCTACCTTTACCCTATGAACACCCTTACCTACCTAAATAATATATAAAATATAAGATGTTAGGAACAGAGAAAGACTGGGAGGAAGAAGTAGCTAAATAGGAAGATGGAATTAACCTAACGGAAGTTACCAAGGACGAGCTGACCAACTATATATGATGCAAGATGTACGTATATACGGAGATATACGACTAGCTAGACTTAATGCTCTGGGAATTGTTCTAGGAAGATTTTAAGGACTTTACGGTTGATATCTTTACGTAAATCCACTTATACTAGCTTTAGAAACTACGCGATTGTCTAAATACTAGAGGAGTATAGGTTAATACTAACCACAAACAAGGCAAATTACTCCCTTAATCCTTATATAATATAGTATAAGAAAAAAACTAAATGGAATGGACTAGAGAAGAGATAAACGCACTTAAGAAAAAGTTTAATACTAGTATTAAGTTAAGAAGTATCTAGTATTATAAGACACATAGAACTCTAGAAGAGCAATAAGCAAGATATTTCTTAGTGCCTATGCTTTCCACTATACCTTAATCTATAATTACCTCTACCTTTACACTATCTGTTACGCCTTAACCTGTAATAATAATATAGCAACTCTATAAACAACCTATGGACAAGGAGAACCGCCCTATTACTACAACTGGCTATAGAAAGGAAATTGCGAATATAGCTAAGATATACACAAAGGAGTAGAAATATAGTGGCATAAACAAAAGCCTTAACTATAAATTAATAATATTCTATAATATCTATAATTAAGCGGATATACCCTAAGAAGCTTACCTTAAGGCATTCCCTACTATATTAAAAGGACTAGCTCTAGACCACTTCTATATAAACTAACTATCCCACCTACTATTTGCTAAAGCTTGTAAGCACCTTTAGAATTTCTTTAAAGGACTAGAATTTTAATGCAAGAACCTGGACAAGTGGAATACTATTATACTTATAATAGTAATGGCAGAAAATATAGATAAGTCTATAAGCGAATGCCTTTAATTGCTAATCCACAGACTTTGTTAACTATAGTATAGCCTTAGACCTACCTTATAAACTATAGACTTCCTTTATAACAAAATTGTTACTTCTTGCCAGGGAATACCAGTATATAGATATGCAGTCTCTGACCCACTGGATAACCTTAAAGCCCTTATTAATAAACTCCAATCGCCTATTATAGTATATGAGAAAGAGCATACGGAGAAGATATAAGCTTTCTTTATGGACCAACAATTCTATAGAAGAGACAATAACTATAACTGCAATAACTGTAACAACCGCAGTAACCCCCTGTATAACCGTAACTGACAGAAACTACGTTGCTTCGTATATAATAAGGAAGGATACTTATAGAAACATACCAAAAAGGAGCAAAAAGAGTCTAAGACTAAGTTTAGAAATAAGTTTAAGGACCGCTTCTAGGAGTGAATAAAGCAATATATTATGGACTATAAAGGCGACAACGACGAGGACAATAACGAGGATGATAAGATTATTGACGCATTTAACGCTCTGGTAATTAATATAGACCCTAACACTCTACTAAATGAGGACGACTAGGCTATAGTATACTATACTTCGTACGATGAGATTGAACTAGATAATGCGACCGCTATAGTTTTAGAACTGGCTAATAGAGCTTATAGCCACGCAGTTATAACCATTAATACTATAATAGATGCATTCACTACTAATATAAACCCGTTTGCGTATAATATAACCTTACGCTACACCTTAATAAAGTTTATAGGTATAATAATTGACACTAAAGCCTCTAAACGTTTTATAGTAGAATATAGTTAGTTTCTTACACTTTAGAAGATTAATAAAGTATAGTTAAACAAGTCCATAAGAGGCATAGTTAGCGTATAGTTCGGAATAGGTTCTACATCCTCTATTAGTTCTATTAAGGTAGATACACTAATAGGTATAGTAGAGTTCCATATTGTTAAAGTTGATACCCCTTTCCTGCTTTACTTAGCAGATATAGACAACTTATAAGTGTACTTTAATAACTTGAAGAATGTCCTAATAACCCCCTTAAAGACCGTACCAGTTGTACGCCAATTTGGACACCCGTTTCTACTATAGGATACCTTATTATATGTGTTTATTATAAAGTCTTTTAACCAAACCCCATACTACTTAACTAATGTAGAATTGTAACGCCTATACCAACGCTTTGGACACCTGTTAGTAGAGCGACTTAAGAGAATATTAGACCGCGCTGGCTATAAAAACAATACTAATTAAAAGACACTTAAGCATATCACCTGCTACTACTTATACTATTAAAAGCACGGAAAGTTACTAGGCAGATTCAGATTTACCTTAAAGAACAACGTTAATTTTAACTACTGCATTATTGTTAATATTATGTACATTAACAGCAAGCCCGTACTTTATATTATTAATAAAGGCACCTAATTCTAAACAGGCAGATAGCTATAGAATATTAGCGCTAAGTATATATGGGACATATTATAAGTGTGCTGGATTAATATATACCTAGGCCCCCTGGATATAATTGCATATAATATAGGAAAGAACTTTATTAGTAGAGAGTTTAAGTAATATACGGTTAACATGGGCACTACTATAAAGAGCGTACCGGTTAAAGCTTATAACTAATTAAAATAGTAGAGCGTTACTACGGCCCCTTATAATATATATACTATATTATTACTTCTAAGATACTAGGAATTAATAAGGATATAGCACTACAAATGGCCTTTAAAGCAATTAACGACTCCGTAGGACTAGACGGCCTAATACCCACGCTGTTGGTATTTGGAGCGTACCCCTAAATAATAGAGTCTAATATACCTTTACCTATAGTGACATAGCGTGTAATTGTATTTAAGAAAGCTATAAAGGAAGTGAAGAAGATATAAGCGGAGTGCTAGGTTATAGATGCACTTAATATATATAATAGCCCTAGCACTATCGTAATTCATAATTTACCCCTTAACTCTTTAGTACTGGTCTAAAGAGAAGGTAATATAGGATAACCTAGATACTGGGCAGGACTATATAACCTACTAAATATTAAAGGAGAAACGTGTGCTGTTAACTTACCTAGTGGCCCTATAAAGTTCCACAGCACTGCTGTTAAACCGTACTTAATAGACCCTAGAAATATTTACATTAAAGATATTTAAGATAATAGTACCTAAGTTAATAATATCTAAGTTAACAAAACTGCCCGTATATGCAAACCGTCTATAGAAACCGTCTCTATATAGAAACCGTCCCTTACTAAAACCGGAGAAGCATAACTACCTTACTAAGGAAGAGGAAGACCCCATAAGTATCCCCTTTATGTTAATACTGCTAACATTACTATATTCTTGCAAGAGAATAGCAACCATAAGCAGTTTAAAACGTCCCGTTAAAAGGAAATCACAGGACTAATTAAAAAGAGTATATTTAAGATAATTAACCCTTAGGATATACCCGCAGGAGTTAGAATCTTTAACTTATGATTTATAGATAAGATTAAGAACCCTAGTACTAACAAAGCCTTTAAGAAATTAAGACTTGTTATCTAAGCGTATAACGATCTTAAAAAGGGCATTATACTAACCTAGTTACCTACTATTTAACGAGTTAGCTAACGCCTTATTCTATACATTATAGCAATACTATAAGGCAACGGCACACAGTTATACCTATAAGATATCTCCTAGGCGTATGTCCAATCTCTTATAAAGCTAAATTAAGACTTCTATATCCGACCACCTTATAAGTTAGAAAGCCAACTAGGCATTAGAAAGAACTTAATCCTAAAGGTAATTAAGTCTTTATACAGTGTTCTAAAAGCAGGCAATTACTAGTTTATAACCTACTATAATTATTATATTAAGGAATTAGATATAAACTCATTAATATATAACCTGTGCCTCTTATGGAGTAATACTCCTAATTACTTTGGCATTATTAGCCTTTAAACTAATAGCACTCTATTCCTAGATAATACCACCTTTATGGATGTGGAGTAATAATATTTAGAAAAGGCTTAATTTCTTGCAAAAGAACGCGAGCAACTTATGGTTAAGTAGTTACTTAAATTCAACGGATGCATTATTTAACTCTCTTAGGAAGGCAATATTATAATAACCTAGGAATACTAGTGTAAGAACCTAAATATAGTTTACCTTAGCAAAATAGCTATAACCATAAGCTTAAGAGGCATTATCTATAATACACTAACTATAAAGAAACAATACGTTGCGCAACACGTAAGAGGTGCGTATATTACCTCTATATATTAACTAAAAGCTTTATTTAATCTCTCTTTTACTACCTAGGTAATTAACCCTAAGAAGGAAGACGTTATAGTACTTAATAAACAACTATAATCGCAGATTAACAATCCAACAAGAGGCCTTATGTTTGTTAAATTGGATATTAATATATTACGCCTACTTACCTTTACTAACGCCTTATTCACTAATAATAAGGACCTCTTGTTATAAGTAGAATATATACTAGTATTAGAGAACGCGTTATATAAGGCTAATATTATTTACTGGTTGTTAATTAAGTGTAAAAGAGTTACTAGAAGCGTACTAGCCTTAGAACTCTACGCAATGGCCTATAGATTTAATATTAGTGCCGTAATTAAGTTAACCGTTAAATAACTCCTACAGATTAAACTCCCACTTGTACTTTACACTAACTTAAAATTACTCTATAAATGTCTTATTAAGCTAGGCACTATATAAGAAAAACGTCTTATAATAGACATTATGTATTTCTATTAGTTATACGAGCGCAGAGAGATTATAGAAGTTAAGTAGATTAATAGTAATAGTAACCCTACTAACTTAATAACTAAGAGCAAGGTATCTACGGCTCTTAAGAAGTTAATTAATACTAATTACTTAGAACTGCAGACTATGGAGTAGGTTAAACAAATAAACTAGGATTTGGCGTAGCGTTATAACAGTGCCATATTCTATGGACCCTAAATTTAACCAGCCAATTAGGATTTTCTATACCCGGCATGGAAAATTGCTATTGGCTTGCTTACTACTAGCGCCTTAACAACCCTCGCGATATGTCCGCTTACTACCCCTACTAATTCTCCTTCTTCTCCTTAACTTAGTATCTTTGTTAGATAGCAATTGTCATAGGATACCCCCGTGACACCTTACACACGTCTACCTGTTTCCACCAACTTAGTAATTAGAGACTAACCGCGAGACGGTAACCTAACCGCAATCTACGGCAATCTAATGGCAATTTAACGGCAATCTACGGCATTCTGCTATATTCTGCCAAGTCTACTAAGTCCTGGCAAGCTCTGCTAGGACTACTACTTAAATCCTATTCTGTGGAGAAGCTATTATGTATTACGGACAGAGGAGCTAGTTATTGCGTATACGCTACAAATAACGGGAATAGTATGATTTGGTTTCCTTTAGAGTTGCTCTAGTATTGGTATATATTTGTTTTGTATATTATATATATAAAGCACGTAATCTACGCGACGCGTATATATATTATTAAGACGTGTAGATAGAACGAAAAGAATCCAACTATATACTACACTGCACGTATATTACGTCTATTGCACTGTGTTAAAGCATACCAACATTTAGCTTTATTAATAATATAGAAGTTTATATCTATTATTTAGGTAAAGAAAATTAAGAGCTCTTTTATAGCGGCTATTATAAATAGTATACCTATAGGCACCTAGCAATTATTCTTTTAGATAGTTTATTTAGTATAATATTTACTAGTTTACCTACTACCAATAGTAATACTATACTCTATATCTAAGTTTATCTTAGTAAAAGGCTAAAGGACTTACTTTGCTATCTACTAGAGGATTAAACTTAATTTATATATAATAACGCAGCTTTTAGTTCGTAGGATTATATTCTAAGGCCCTATAAAAAATTTAAAAACAAAATATTAACCCTAAGTTAGTAAGCGCTTAATTAATAGCTATTAATAAAGGGGATTATAGTAAAGTATATCTTTAAAGGCGTTAAATGTATATTTAAATTGTTAACTTATAGTTGGGTATTAGAAGTTAGTTAGACTAGTTGTACCTAATTTGGCTTATATATACTAATTTTTGCCTTTTTATAGAACTATTAAACCTATCTATAAGGGGGCAATTAAATATTAAAAATGTTTAAGCTATTACCGCCTTTATTAAAGGACTATTTAGCTATTAGTAGTAGTGGTAGTAAGGGAAAGATAGTAAATTTAAGGCTAAAACAAGCTTAATTTGTTCTTTAGTAAATATTAGAAAAGAGAAGGAGAAATAGTCTCTTTTTCTATATAACTATACTAAGACTTTCCTCCTATTCCCTATTATTAATAAAGAATACTTATATTATATATTATAAACTTTCTTATGAAGTTAAACTTACTCTCTCCCTTTTTACCTACTTCCCTAGCTGGTAAACCATATAAAAAACTTAATATCTTATTTTAATACTTATTTTACTTTCTTACTATAGCTATAAAATGTTAGCTAGTCTTATCCCTTATTGTAACGGAACCTTATAGCAAGAACTACGGTGGGTCCTGTTATTGGGCCGGGTATATAGATATAAATAGGTCAACAACATAATAACAACTAGTAGAGTAGTTACCTAACAGATTAACTTTAATTATATTTTGAGATTTACTATAAAGAGAGAACTATCTGGGTAGGGACTGTGGTCCTTTAAATATATAACTATACGCCTAAGAAATCCCTTCGCTCTATAAGGTATATATACTCTATCTACTTTGTTATAGATTATATAGATTATATAGATTATATAGATCACATTATATGACCTTAGCTACTATTCCTTATTATATAGTTTTACTAGATCCATCCTAGACTATACCTATATTAACTAACTAGCTTCCACTAACTCTTCCCTAAGTAGTTATAACATTGTACTTAAGCTATCCATAACACTATCTCCCTCCTTTTTATCTTTATCCTTAAAGATTCCTAATATCTCCAAGTTGTTTACTAGAGGTGTAATGTCCATTTAATTAATCTGGTTAATATTCTTACTTATTATACCTAAAGCTTCTTCTTCTTCTTCTACAGCTTATTAATCTTGTACCATTGCTATAATACTATCTTTAGGTAAGATAATACTATTTCCATATTCTTGTTGTGTAAAAGAGGGGTTAGTCTATATTGCACTAGCAAGTCCTTTATTTTAACAACCTTCCTTTTACTTAGAGTGCACTAAAGTAAATATTTAATTGTCCTATAACGTTCACTCTGTCTTTAACGCTAAGTATATACATCCTATAACTCTTAATAGTCTTTAGGTTCCTTAAGTAACTTATTATAGGGTCTTATATTTAATCTACCACTAAAAAACTTAACAGTAAGCTGGCCTCTGCGCTGCTTAAGGTTTAACGTGTCTTAGAAGAGTCCATATGTGTCCTTAAAGCTTAGCATCTAGCTTACGCTTATTTTTAACGCCTTAAACGTGTTTATAAGAAGGTTTATTTTAAGGAGTGAAAACTTATTTAATAGGGTCTGTCTAAGCTAGGTAATAAAAGAATGGACTTTTTTCCTATAAGGGAAATAACTCTAAGTAGCTTAGCAATTGCTCCTTTTAGGTCCCCCTTAGGTAACTTATTCTTTAGTAATCCTTTTTTATTAATGCTACCTAACCTACTTTCTTCTAATACTTCTATACCTTTTCTATAGCGTTCTCTAAATTGCTTAGTGGTTCCTAGGTAGTCTCACTATAGCCTATCTACTTTACTTTGTACTACATTTCGTTATCTATATCCTTATAACTAATAATCTTTAAAACTTACTATTTGTCTTCTTCTTACCCTCTATATATGTCCACTTTATAGACTAATAGTTTAACACTTCTGTGTGCTGGCTCTAGCATTGCGATATACTATATAGGGTAAATTTTTATTTTGGCTAGTAAGTTTAACTTAAACGTAACTAATAAAACTCTTTACGTGATTTTAAAAGGTCCTAGTCTAATATAGTCCAACTTCTTACTTAGTTATTAACTTTTAAAATTTTTATATAGTAGCTACACTTTATCTCCCTCCTTAAGATCTGGTCCCTTAGATCTCTTAGCATTATAGTACCTTTTTATTCGCTCTTGTACTAGTTTAGCTGTTTCTTTAAGGTTTATATAAAGATTTATTAAAGTCTCCATTCTTTCTTTAGCTATGCTACTTGTCTTCTTTACTTAATATAGTAATAATAATAATCTTGGCTTGTATCCATAATTTACCTTAAATAGTAACATTCCCATTCCTTTTTATAGTGTTACATTATATATAAACTATGCAACTAGTAATAACAATACCTAATTATTCTGTGCATAATTAATATAGTGCCTTAGGTACTGTTCTAGTATCTAGTTTAATCTTTCTATTTATCCATCCGTCTGCGGATAATACGCTATTAAGGTTACTACGCGAACTCCTTATTCCGCCAAGAATACCTTCTAGAATACTACTATAAATCTTAAATCTCTGTCTAATATAATCTTGCTTAGTACTCTATGTCTTATAAACACTTCCTTAATATAGATTCTAGTAATATCCTCTACTAATATCTCTTCTATATACGCTATAAAGTATCCCCACTTTATAAGCTTGTCTACTATTACTAAGATTGCATTATAATCTTGTCCTATAATAGGGTCTTTTAACTTTAATAACTTAATAATAAAGTCCTATAATATAACTTCCCACGGTCTTTCTGGTATTTTAATAGGTTGTAGCCCTCCGTATAGCTTATGCCTTATTAGTTTATTTTTTTTAGTAATTTAAACATTCTCTTATAACTTGTCTTGCTAGTCCCTAGATTCCTTAAATAATATACTTCTCTTAAAGTCTTAACACTAAGCCTATAGCCCCGTTATGTCCTTAAGTTAGTCCCTTATAGAATGACTTAATAAACTCTTTTGCAATAGACCTTAGAATATAGGTTGCTTTTTTATTCTTATACTATTCCATATCTAAATCCTCTACCTATACTTCTTAGATCTTTTATATCTAATTACTCTTTAGTAATTTATGGATCTACCCTTCTCTAGTTGCTGCAATCTTTAGATAATTATACCTAATTAATCCGTCTTAATCCTTTCGCAATAAAGCTCCTAATGGCTTTTCATTATTTTATAGTTTAGTCTTCCTACTTAGAGTATCTGCTCGTACATTGTCTGTACCCTTAGTATGCTAAATTTTAAAATAGTATTTTGTAAGTATTTCCGCCTATCTAACCTGTCTTTGGTTAAGTTCCTTTATTATTAGGAATCCTGTAAGGTTTTTATAGTCTATCTTAACTATAAATGGTTCTTCTATACCTTGTAAGAATGCTCTTTACTCTTTTAATACTGTAACTATACCTAACAACTCCTTATTATAGATATTATAGTTTAGTTCTAGTGGTGTTATCTTCCAACTATAGTATATTATTAGATGCTATGCGTCCTAATGCTTTTATAGTAAATATACTCCTAGTGCAAAGTCTAATGTATCTATCTTAACAACCGGTTTTAACTTTGGTTAGTATATTTTGAGGACTGGTTCCTAGGTAAATAACTCTTTAAGTTCTTAGAATAGCTTTTTCTACTTACTACCCTAAACCTATAGTTCCTTCTTTTTTATTAATCTTATAAATAGCTTAATGCTTTTTAACCATTGTGCTAGAAACCTCCTATAGTAATTGCAAAACCCTAGGAACAATCTTAACTGTATAATATTCTCTGGTTCTTACCAGTTTACTATAGCTTTAACTTTCTTTAGGTCTATGCTGATTCTTCCTAATTTTATAATAAATCCTATAAAATTGGTCTTTCTTGTAAAGAACTCGCATTTCTTAATTGCTACTGGTATTTATTCTTTTTATAGTCTCTTTAAGACCTATTTAATGTGTTCCTTATATTCTCTCTTGCTTTCTAAGTAGATGATAATATTATTAAGGTATACTATAATAAACTTATTAAGGTGTTCTCCTAATACACTATTAATTTATTTTTAAAACGTTGCTAGTGCGTTTATAAGCCCAAACTGTATAACTAACAGCTTATATAGTCCTTCTTTTGACCTAAAAGCTACTTTCCATTTATCGCCTTCCTTAATCCTAATTTAATAGTATGCCTATCTTAGATCTATCTTTATAAAGATCTTTATATTACCTATCCTGTCTTAGATTTCGCTAATTAAGAATAAAGAATACCTATCCTTTCTAGTAATGCTGTTTAACTGTCTATAGTCTATATACATCCTAAGTTTTCTGTTTTTCTTTAGGATAAATAATACTAGATATCTTACTAATAACTATAACGGTCTAATATATCCCTTTTATAAGTTCTTTTAGACAAACTCCTTAAGCGCTACTAACTCCATTTTAGTAAGCTTATAGATTAAAAAGAACTTTGGACTTATTCCCTCTTTTAACTCTATCTTATAGTCCCATACTATATACTCTAATAGCCTTTTACTTTTTAGTAACTATAACTTTTTACTATACTTATAGTATCTCTTTGGTATATAACTTAAGCCTCACTTAGTCTCTTTGTATATTACTCTAATTTAGTACTATACTAACTTAGTTTGTTGTTATACTTTATATTATTAAGTATCCCTAATATTAACCTAACCTATAACCTAATTAATCTTTAGATTATATTTCTGTAACTAAGGTATTCCTAATATTGCCTTATCTTTTCCTAATGGTAAGATATTAAAAGACATTTTAACTAATCTCCCTTTAATAGTTAACCGAATAGGTCCTATTTTAAGATTAATAATACCTCCTCTATAGGCTATCTAATCTCCTAAAATTGTTATAAGTGGATATAGGTGTTCCTTTTATCTATATAGTAACCCTATCCTCTCTACTGCTACTAGTGATATATAGTTTCTTATTACTCTACTGTCTATTAACGCTTTAAACTACTAATCTTGCTATTTAACTTATAAGTTTAGGTATTATCCTTAAATTCCTTTAAGGGTCTAAGGCTCTACTACTAGTTCCCTCTAGTCCTATAGGCCTCCCCTTTTCCTAACTATTGGCTACTAGATCCTGCTTATATTTAGTCCACTTTTAGCTAATACTTAGTTTACTTCTTTTCCTCTATATACTATAGATAAGTGTTCTCTAGGTAGTTCTACTACTATTATCTATCTAGGCATTCTTCCGTAAGGAATCTTTTGGGTTAAAGTATTAGGTCTCCTTAACTCTATACTTCTACTAGGTGCTATTTATGTATATACTTAGCGTTTCTAAACCGTTTTTCCTCTAGTGCATAATATATCCTTACTAGGTACTTCTGGTTTTTATTTTTTGGTGCTCTATATATATTACACACGTTATCTATATAAGCTATCCATAATAGTATATAATACGCTAGGTGACTTAGGTTAACTTTTAGCTTATTTTTATCCTTAAGTTTAAACTAATACCTAGTTAACCTAACCACTAGTATTTTTGCTATAGGTATTAAGATTTATTATTTACTTCTTTAGTCCCTAGATCCCTCTTCTAGGTTCCTTAAAGTTATAATTAATGCTCCTTTAATGTAACTTATGCGTTTTTCTATAATGGGTTAGTCTTAGATAACTTTTTTATCTAGCTATATATAAAAGTCTTCCTATTTATTATTATGTTGTTACCTATACTACTTTCTATATAACTAGTTTAGTGTATATAGTTTATCTATAAGAAAGTACCTTGTTATTACTATGTTATAACATCCTTTAGTATATCTTTCTTTAAATCTAACTAAAATACCTAGATTCTCTTCTTGTTCTAGTTTATCTAACCACTTTACTTTAGGTGTCCCTATACTAGGCCTATTAGTAACTCTTTATATAGGTGCTCTGTCCCTTATACAACCTAGTATAGCTAACCTTTTATCTAGCTTTTACTCTTACTATATAATAATTCTTTACCTAAACTTATCTATAGTTTCTTGTTTTTTACGTCTTATAGCTAGATCCTTAAAGTTATCTTACTTCCTAATCTTAGTATTAACTTTTTAATCTTTAGGCTAAATACTATGTTTACCTAGAACTACTATAGTCCTTATTTATTTCTTGAAATCTTGGCTTCCTAATAACGTTCTTATTTATTCCCTAAACCTATAGTTCTTAAACTTGCGTCCTATACTTATTTATTAGTTATTAAACTAAGTTACTGCTCTTTCCTATTAGTTTTTGTCTATTATGGATTCCTAAGCTGTCCTTATTATACCTAGTAAGTCTAGAGCTTTCCTTATCTCTTCTTAAGAATCTTAAACCTATAGCCTTTTGCCTTTTATAAGCGGTGAGCTAGCACTAGTAGTTATTTGCTTACTTAATCGTCTCTAAATATTACTCCTTCCATCTTATAAAGCGATGGAAATTATATCTAATGGTATTATAATACCCGTTACTAATCTATATTCTATGGTGGTTTTAGTCTCTACTTTTATTACACTACTAAGGTATAAGTGCTCCTAGTTAGCCTTATTTTCTTCCTATTACTATTAATTAATAAGTACTCTAACTCTATTATTATTATTGCTAATCTTTATCTATATATTGCTAATATCTTAATCTAGCTCTATAGTTCCTTTAAATCCTCTTAACTCTGGCTCTTATGGCCAATAGCTTGCGCTATACTTAGCATCTTTATAAATTTAGCATGCATTATTATAATAAAATATAAAGTGCTTAATTAAACACTCCTTAGTCCTGTGCAATATCCCTATATTTATATTATTGTACTCTAATAATCTAGTGCCTTTTACCGCGTAGTTACTCTAACTACCTCTATAGTCTCTAGCAAAATAACCTTATTTTCTATAATTTATATAAGCTCCATCTTTAAACCATTTTTCTTATTATAGAGTCCGCCTAAATATTTTCTACTACTAAGATCCCTGGTTTAACCTTTGCTCCCTAGTCCTATAATTACTTAATTCTTAACCTCTAGGTTTCTATAGTTTCTTTATTTATCTCTTAAATTCTTTAGTACTGCTTAGGTCTATTAGCTCTGCACTATTCTATAGTTTTTAGCTCTGTGTTTACTAATGCGTACTCTATGCCTTATATAACTATAGAACTCTATCTTGCCCTTTCTTAGCTTGTTCCCTTTAATAGATCCTATTATTAATCTTTATTACTTAATTTATTAACTCTTTTAGAGTATCCGCATCTTCTATTAGGATAATTATGTTCTAGACTTTAGTCTTAAGTCCCTGTTTATACTATACTATAAGCGCCTTATCGTTCTATTTAACCTATATAGCTAGCGTTTAAAACTGTATTATATACTCTATTATTAAGGTTTGTTGTGCTAGGTTCTAAAGCTTTCGTTCTACCGTGGTTATGGCCTCTAGGTCTCTAAACATCTATATTAACTGTTTTATAAACCCGTTCTAACTGGCAAATATATACCATATATCTTAGTTAGTAGTTATTATGCTATTAGCCTATATTTTGGTAAAATAAGGTTTAAACCACTTAAGTGCTTATTCTATTAGGAATAATCCTATATACGCCACTTAGTCTAATAATATTGCCAACTTTGCTCCTTCCTATATAACCTTAAAATATATCTATGTAAGGAACCCTTTAAGCTTTAACTTCTTTCCTAAGAATTGTTTAATTAAAGGTAACTTAACCTTTACTACTCTAATTCTATTAATACGTTCTTTAAGTATCCTATTATTGTCTTATAAGTAATTAACTATTTCCTATAACTAACCTCGCGTAACCATCTAAGAATCCGTGTCTACTATACTGGTATCTCCGCCTAAGGTAGTAGCTGCCGTCAATAGTATTATAACTAGTGCTTTAGGTGGCATGTTATTTAACTTTATTTAATACTGTAACCTTAGTAGTGAATATATAACAAAACCTTATAGTAAGAACTACGGTAGGTCCTATTATTGGGCTAGGTATATAGATATAAATAGGTTAACAACGTAATAATAACTGGTGGAGTAGTTGCCTAATAGATTAACTCTAATTGTATTCTAAGATTCACTATAAAGAGAGAACTATCTGGGTAGGAACTGTGGTCCTTTAAATACATAACTATACGCCTAAGAAATCCCTTCGCTCCGTAAGGTATGTATGCTCTATCTGTTCCGTTATAGATTACACAGATTATATAAATTATATAGATTACATTACATAACCTTAGCTACTATTCCTCGTTATATGGTTCCACTAGATCCATTCTGGACCGTGCCTATATCAACTAACTAGCTTTCGCCAACTCTTCCCCAAGTAGTTATAACATCGTACTTAAGCTGTCCATAACACCTATTTAATTAACAATTTTATAAAGTTCTATATAGGTAATAGTCTTGGCTAATAAAGCGGTAGTAAATATATAAGACTCCCTTATAGTAGTAGTAACAACCCTTATAGACTCTAGTATAGCTATAGCTAGATTATCTACTATATAGGACGTTGTTATAGCGTTCCGGCGTTTTTTTTAACTACTATAAGTAGAAGAACTAAAGGCTCTACTGCGGCTAGATATTTCGCCTCTTTTATTAACTCTATAAGTAGATTTAGTATTTTGGTCCTTATAATTGGATAAAGCCTTATCTATAGGCTATTTGTCGCCTAAATCCTATATAAAAATTATCTAAATTATCTCTCTTTAAGCCGCCCGTTATTAGGCCTGTTAAGTCCTCTTAGAAGGTTATAAAATAATATTAACTTATTTAATAAGGAGATTAGGGTAGGTAAAGAACTCCCTATAGATAGAGGTTCTAACACTAAATGTATAGCTAGTAAGCATCTACGTCCTAAATACTATACTATACTATATATGCGGATGGCTTATATAGTCTATACGCTATATAATACTCTTCTATAACTACCGCACGGTAAGAGACTAGCTATTTAGTAGGGTGGGTAAAAATAACCTTACCTAACTACTTTTTATAAGTAAGGGCCTATATAGAGCAGTATAATAGCTTATAGGATAAGGAGTTCTCTAGTTCTAAATAGTGTATAAAATCTAATAGGAAGATATAGGAGAATACGCCCCCTTCTAGCCCCTTAGGGACTAGACACTCTTACTATACTAAGGGCGGCATATAGGCGAATTACTAGACCCTTCTACTACGTTTTAGATCTTCTAAGATACCTTAAAAGCATAGTATAAAAGGCAGATATAATATAAAGGTAAATAGGCTAGGCGAAGGTGGAGCGCTATTATAGCGACTTAGTTAATTAAGACTCTAGCACTATAATACAATAAGCGCAAGCCTGTATAATTGGAATGTCTATAGACTTAGATATTAAAATAAGGAGTAAAAAAAGGTTGTGAAAAGGATATATCTATATATATATACGCCAAGGTATAAGCGAAATCCCCTAACTAGGCCCTATCTAGGTTACGCATATTAGTGTTATAATAAGCGCGTAAAACTAGCTAGAAGGTTACACTTAGATTTTTCCTTTATTGGGGATTTTTTTCTATAAATAGAAGGTAGAAGCCTGTATAGACCTAGAAATAGGACCAAATTGGGCAATAAATAGAACTAATAATAATAATATTTAATATATTTAACAAGGTCCTATAATATAGCTATCCTAAAGAGCGACTTAACTCTAAAACGTACCTTTTAGTGGTAAGTAGGAAGGGGTTTCTATAGAACGTCGGTTATAGCTTTATCTTTATAAGTAGTATTTACTAGATATAGTGCTAAAACTAGGTAAATATTAGGGATAGTAACTGAAGGGTTAATACGGTAATCGGCTGCTAGTATTAGCCGTTTATAAATTATATTAGGGTATAGGGACAGAGTAGTATCTTAAGATATAAGCCTTACTTCTATATTTAAAGTAAAGGCCTAACTTAATACGTTATTCTTATTTAGGGGACCCTAGTAAGGTATACTCTAGGGTTTTAAAGTCAATATCTATAGCGTTAGGGTGCTTAGGTTAAGAAAATAACTTAATAGGGACTTATAAGGCTGTTATATTATTATTATTTATTGCTTAACATCCAATTTAGATCCCTATTAGGCCTACGCGGACTACTCCTTATATACATATAGGGAGAAAACTCTGTTTAAGAAAACCCCATAATCCGTCTCCCTATCTTTTAGGTCTCGTCTATAAATTGCCTACAAGTTACCTATAGTGCTCTACTACCTTACCTTTTAACCTTTTTAGGAACTACTACTGCCATAATAAGTCTACGGACGCGCTAGTATTGCGAACTTTACTTTACCACTGTAGAGTTATTAGGGGGCGCCTATTACTCGCCCCTTTGCCTTCTATTACTATTTCCTTTATAATCCGGAACCGGTCTAGTATATTTTAGCTAATAAGCCACCAGGTAGCCGCCTTAACGCCTTTTTATATTAAGAGTAGTATATTATAGTTTTCTATGCTAGCTGCTAAAAGTATTGCTTCTTAGCTAGTGCATAAGGGGTATAGCAGTATTACATATTTTAGTGTCTGTTTTGGCTAGCCGCATTTATACCTTAGGCTACCTATTAGGACACCTACCTAGTAGAGCCAATCTTTTAGTCCTATTATTCCTATCCTTAAAAGTATTACTATTATATTTTCTGCCTTTATTAGGCTTTCTTAGAGCCCTTAGGTATTTACCCCCTATAGTATTAACTATACTACGGCTTAGGTTCCTTTTGCCTAGAACAGCCTCTATACCTTTAACTCCCATATATCTCTTTAACGTTAGTCTAGCCAGTATTATATTATAGTAAATAGTTTCCCAGTATTCTTATGTGCTCTACTTTAGCTCCTTTCTCCCTCTTAATATTATCTTTACTAGTCTCTTACGCGTCTCCCTTTCTCCTTTATATAGGCCTAGGCCCTAACGCCGCACTATTTTTTTCTGCTTTCTCCACCTGTTTTTCTAATATGTCTTCCCTACTTTAGAGTTATTGGTTTACTCTTCTATAGAGTACCCTAGGGTCCCTCCATAGTTTATTTAGGCGTATCTTAATATACTTTATAACATTAGAGTTACGTTCCTTTTACGCCCTTTATAATACATTAGCTTTAATATATAGTTATAGGGGGGAATATTAGCTTCCTTCTGAAGCAGTACTATAGCCGTTCACTTATACCCGCCTATTATACTCTAGAGGCGGGCTATTTAAACCTTTTAGAGTAGTTTAAGGAGTAATTTAGAGGGGCCTTTCTCGGTTTCTCCAATGGCCTAAATACTAGATCTATACACTATGGTTGGCCGGACAACTGCTATATATAGTAGGCGTGACTCTAAAAGCATGGACCCCATATAGAATTAACGATCCTTAATATGGCGATATACTATACTTGGCCCTTATAGGCCGCTTATACTGTATATACGCTCCACTAAAGCTTGCTGTCTACCCATACACCTAATACCCTTAGGTCTTAAACTGGTTGTCCTAGGGCTGTTATATTATATTAAGGAATAGGCTTTAATATTAGACGTAGTATATTATTATACTATTTATTAATAATATTTATATAGGCGTTAAGGGCTTCTAATAGGTCTATATATATTATAAAGGTTTTTAGTTTAGGGCTTAGGGATTTAATAAGGCTATTAATTAGTGCAGAGTTATTTTAGCCTATTTCCCTTACGCAGCGGTTAAATTTAGAAAAGTATACTAGGAAACATTTCTTTTCTTAAGCTATATAGTTTATCTTCTTTTAAGCGGTAGCTTAGTAGTATAGGTTACTATATATAGCTTTAAGAAGTCTAACTAAGCTTTATACTAAGTTTAGCTAAAAAGATTTAATAAGGTTAGCTATCTTTCTTCCTAGTTAACTTAGGACGTAGTAGAGTTAGTTAGCTTAATTTTAAGCCGGCTTAAAAATAACTAAAGCTTTTTATAAGGGGACTTTATAGACAGAGGGCTATAAGGCACAATTGTAAGAACAGGATGGATTGTAAAGGAGACAAATCCTTAAGAAGGTAAGGCCTCTGGGATTGAAGAGACTATATACTACGGGCACGTGCCTCTGGCATATAACCGACGGCCATTTAAGGGGTGTCTGTGGGTTATCCTAAGGGCAACCCAAGGTGACCGCAATAATATCCTTTATACTTTTATTATTTACTAATAAATGCTAGAGGGTTTAGTAGTTTTTCAGATTATTATAGTATAGTAGTTAGTTTATAGTAGATAACTACTGCTAGTTTGGGGCTTGCGTTCTATATAATGGCCTCTAGGAATAACGTTTAGTCTTAGGGCCCTAGTATAGGTATCTTAAGGTTATGGATATCTTCTTAAAGAGCTTTAATTAATTATTAGTATTAGGCCTTTTATTCTGCAATGGGGTTTATAAAGAATACTTATAAACTTACTATTTATTCTTTAAGTACGGTAAGTATATTAGCTGCCGTTATAGGAGCTTTGGGTACGATCTATATTTTAATAGTAGTATTAGGTAGTTAATATAATATAGTATTACGGAGTAGGTATAAGCGACGATAATATATAGCGAAGTAGATATTATTAAGCTATATATATAAATTATATAATAAAGTTAAGACGTTACATAAAAAAAGAAAGTAAGAAGGTAGGGAGAAAGTGTATATATTATTAACTTAGTTGCTTAGTTAATATATATACGGGGCAGAACAGAATTCAGGTAGTAGTCTTGATAGAACTTAGCAGAATTTAGTAGACTTAGTAGAAGATAGTGAATGCGGCAAATTGCCGTTAGATTACTATAGATTGCTATTAGATTGCCGTCTTGTAGTCGGTCTCTAGTTACCAAGTTAGTAAAAATAGGTAGACGTGTATAAGGTGTTACGGGGATGTCCCGTAGTAGGATGGGCCTTTAGCCGAACCTCTAACTAGCCCCCTATCTAGGTAACGCCGTTATAATAACTCTAAATTAGAATTATATATATAAAAGAGCCTTCCTATTAATATCTACTTCTTTAAAATACCCCTTACCTAGGCCTCTATATTAATTACTAGTAAATATTTTACCTTCTTCTACTTATTTTAAGAGTAGTTAATTATATAGATATATTATATAGAGAGAAGAGTTTACTTATAGTATAATAATATTATTAAAGAGTCTCTTATATAGTAGGATAGAAAGAATACTGGATAATTATATTTTCTAATTTCTAATAAAGGATAATATTAATAGGATTTAAACTTATAATTTATTAAGTTTAAAGTTAGTATATATTTATATATACTACCTATATACTTTTAGTAATTACCTTTTATCTAAAATTATTTTACTTATATATTTTATACCTTTTAGCATTATGTAATATATATATTATATACCTTCCCTTATATAACTACTATATTTTTTTTATTTCTCTTTTATCCTTTAAGCTTGGACCTCCTAAACTTAGTTACCTTCTACTTAGTTACCCTACTAAATTGGTTACTACCCCTTTAAAAATGACGATCTTATTACAGAGTAAGTATAAGCGATAATAATATATAAAAAAGTAGATATTATTAAGCTATATACATAAACTATATAATAAAGTTAAGACGTTATATAAGAAAAGAAGGTAAGAAAACAGAAAGAAAGGGTATATATTATTAGTTTAGTTGCTTAGTTAATACGTATACAAAGTAGAATAGGATTTAAGTAGGGGTGTGAATATACTGTATAAGTTAAAATATTACATGTGTACACGGTGTATTACATAGTGTAATACACCGTGTAAGTATAAGCTTATATAATATATTATATATTATAATCCTCAACATCCTCCTGGTTATCGTCCTTATCGCCGCCAAATCTATATATATCCGGCTCAAAAAGAGCCTCTATAAGATTATCCTTTTCTTTATCCTTATCCTCTTCATTATTAAACCAGGTGTTTCTTTTATCTCTAATCCTCTCTCGTATCCGCAGATTCCAGTATATATATACTAGCTTATTTACACGATCGTTTAATAGAGAATTCCTATTCTTACTATAAATATAGCTAAAGGCTGACCAGTTCTTTTCTGTAGCGCCTATAGTAGGTAAGACTAAAAGCGCTATCTTCGCTAATTAAACGAGCTCAGTATGGGATGAAAAGAGACTCTTCCACTATAGAACTAGGTCCATTTTCTTTGCAGCTGCCTAATTAAAAGGCCTACTAAAAGGACCTAATTTAGCTCGTAGTTTAAGAAGCTTAGCATACACTATAGCAGTTTTCTTTTTATCATTTTTATAGTGCCCTAATAGCCAACCTCTAACACCTCTTATTTGTTTGTTGGTAACATTAACGGGCCTCTTATCGCGGGTAATAGGATTATAGAGGTAAGCAATCGTTATAAGGGAGTAATAGAGTTTCTTAAAGCGCTAGCTAATAAGTTAGAGCGCCTCAAAGCAAGTAAGTGGAGTATTTAATAAGGTAGCCGCCTTATTAAGTAGAAAGGTATAGTATGCATAAAAGCGTAAGAGCTTTAGCTTATTAGTTTTAAGCAATATTATTACTTAAAGAAAAGGTGTCAATAGAGCCTCTAATTCCTTTATCTTAACCCAATATTGCTTATTAAGGATTATCGTTCTTATCCTATTATACTTGCCCCTCGCATTTATATCTAGCTTATTACCTAGGCAAGCTTATTAATTAAGAATAGCCTATTACATTGCTTTAATATTGCTGATATTTAATTATATGGTGTATAATTTGCCTTACTATCTTTATTATATCTAGTAGTTATAGAGTAACAAACTTCTAATTAATTTCCTTAGTAGTAGCTTTAAGCAAGCCGTTTAATACGGCTAAATTCTTCTAATATTAATTAACGTCTTTAATGGCTTTAAAGTGTTAATAAAGCTTTAGCACCTTTATAATATCCTTAACCAAAAGGTTTATTATATAAGAGCCGCAGCCAAGGCAGAGAATCTTAGGGTACTCCCTTTATACCCCCTTTTAAGACTTCTTTATATTACTAGCGTTATTAATAGTTATAGTAACAATATTCTTAGGACTAATAACGTATTCCACTAGCAAGTGTTATAAACTACTAAGTGTCCAATGTCAAAATTCACTAAAAATTGGGAAATTTATACCTTAATATTTTAATAACTACTTAATAATAAATTCTAATAATTTAGATTTAGACTTTTATATATACTTTACGGCTTCTATTAAAGTTATACAGTAGTTAGTTAAGTAGTTTTTAAGATATTAAATTTGGGGGCCAAAATAAAGCCAAATTTCTATGTCTTAATAACCACTAAACTAATTACTATGTAATTTTAATAGAAGCTATAAAGCGTATATAAAAGTCTAAATCTAAATTATTAGAATTTATTATTAAGTGGTTGTTAAGATATTAAGGTATAAATTTCCCAATTTTTAGTGAATTTTAACGTTGGATACTTAGTGGTTTATAACACTCGCTAGTGGAATATATTATCCTAATTATTTCGTTTAAGCTGTCTGCAATATATTGACCAGTATAGCAATCCTTTCCTGTTATAATTAACTTTAGGAATATAGCCTCTAATTAGCAATTAACAGGTAGTTAATAATACTCTTATCTCAAGGATTTAATTAGCTATTAGATACTGGTGTAAGCTCACCCAGATATTAAGCAATTAGGTTATTTATTTTAGCCTTAATCTTCTTATATATTTAATTAAGAAGAGGATTAGCTAGCTAGTAGCGTAAAAAAGGGTTATAGGCAGGTTGAATTTAGTAGAGGAACTTAAGGAATAGCTTATTCTTAACCTAGATTAATTCGTAAGTAATTAAAATATTAAGAGACTACTTACCAAGCTTAGAGCAATTCTAGCACTAAAGAAGAACTTAGTAAAAAGCTTATTAAGCACAGCTGCCTCTACTGTCTTAACAATATTATGCTAAGTTCCCTTACGCGGTCGCTTGCAATTAGGCTTTAAAGCACTTTTTAGAGCCTCTAATAAGTGTAGTTAATATTTGGTATATAGGCGTTAAGGCAGTTCTTAGCACCTTTTTAGGTGGGCGACGACCTTCTAACAACTATTTAAGTGCTATACCTTTTGGCAGTAAATACAGACGACCTTTAGATAGGTTTTACCAGAAAGCTTATAGGCAGCAGCTTCCTTTCAGCATAGATTAGCTATAGAGGCTGCTATTTAGTAAACTATTTAGTTAAAAATACTATGCCAAGGCTTGTAATGGAGACAGTATATAGCTTAAAGAAAGAGTATAATAAACGGCGTTGCAAATAAATGTTCTGCTTATAGTAATTTACTATAGGCGAGCCATCCAAACGAAGGACTCTTTATTACACTCTTTACTAAGCATATAGCCTATGCAATACACGGTATAAGCTTCCAGAATACACGTATACACTATATATGTACACGAGTGTATATACACGTATAAGTGTAAGCTCATACCCTTAGATTTAAGTAGCGGTCCTAGCAGAACTTAGTAGACTTAGTAAAATATGGTAGAATACGGCAGATTGCCATTAGATTGCCATAGATTACCAGTAGATTATTTTTAAATTGCTATTTTACAATTAGTCTTTTCTTACTGCGTTAGTAGAAATAGGTAAATGTGTATAAGGTATTACGGAGGTGTCCTATAACAGTACCCCCCCTTTAAACTTAAGCTTCTATAAGATAGGGCTGTAGTAGTTCTAGATAGATTTTGCAAAAGTCTTTTAGGGCTTATATAAGTCCTATAGAGTTAATAGGTTCCTATAAGGACTTAGTAAAGCCTCTCTATTTTATAAGGTATATATATTTACATTTCTGTTTATTATACTTAATATTATTAATTCTTTTAACGAAGTACTTATTCTATAAGGGATATTATTATAGACACCTTGGGTTGCCCTTAGGACAACCTCTAAACGCCCCTTAGTTGGTCGCTGGTTACGTACCAAAGGCACGTGCCTGTAGTATATAGTCTCTATAATCTTAGAGGCCTTACCTCCTTAAGGATTTGTCTCTCTTACTAATCTATCCTATTTTATAATTGTGTCCTTATAGCCTCCTATTTATAAAGTCCCCTTATATTTAAATTCTTTCTACTCCTTTTTAGAAGGGTAGCTAGCTTTAAGGACTAGATTATTTGTTTATATCTTTTATTTATATCTACTATTTCTTCCTTAAAATCTTGTAATAACCTAATAGAAACTCTACGGATACCTTATAGAAAGCCATTATATTAAGGTAGAAAGGTCCCTCTAATAGCAAGAGATTGCGATAATATAAACCTTTAGGTAAGACGGCTAAATAAGCCCTAATACCTAGATGCACTAGGAGCTTAACGACTTTTATATACCTATAGTCACTGCTAAGGAAAATATAGACACCCTCTATAACGGATATAACGCTGCTAAAAAGTAACTGGAACCCCTTTAGCCCTACTTAGGCTAGTTAGAAGACTAAGCACTAGAGGTAACCCTAAGATCTTCCCCTAAACTAGAAATAATAGAGAAATATACTAATATATCTAACTAGGGACCTAACTAGAACCCTCCTAGAAGACCACTAGCCTATAATTAGTATAGTAATAGTATATAGACTGCTTATAAGCTAAGCGGGCCTACCCCTTTAGGTAATCCAACTTAAATACTAACTTAAGACCTAAGGCTTATTGGGAAATCCGCACTAGCCACTAGTGCTAATACTACTTCTATAGCTGGAGCTTCCCTAGGCCTAAGTTTAGAAAGTTAAGAGCCCCATAATAATATCCTTTAAGATAGATATTGGGAAGCTGTTATAAGGCTCTTAGAAGCTATATAGGAGGAAGCTACTAATAAATATATTAGAACTCTTTAAGGGTAAATTTAGATCCAGTAGGGTTTAATCTAAGCTAGATAAGTTTTTTTATAACCTAGCTAGGGCTAAGAGCTTTTTAAGGGCTATTTAGTACCTACTTAAGGAAGTATAGAAGACTTAGAGAGGTATCTATATAATAAATAAAAAAAGAATATAGACTAACTGGCTAAGGCCTCTAGTAGTTTAGAACTCTGTTATAGACCTAGCGCCTAATAGTTAGATAACTAGGTTTATAAAGTAGATAACTTTTTTAAAATGCTAATAATATAAGATAACACTAAAGAGTATATATAATGGATTATTAATAGGATTAAAGACCAATTGCTAAACTAGATTATGCTTAATTAACTTAATAAGGAGCAAGTTACTATATGGCTATAGCTATAGACTTTTCTAAAAGGTTGGATCTAAGATCTATAGGTTATATAATATAATAATATGGAATAATTCTAGAATGGTATATAGCTAGACCATCAAGATTTCTATTAGTTTATAAACTTTATAGAAACTTGTGCTTAATAGATAGATTTAGAGCCCTTTAAAAATAAGGACAGTAGTATCTATAAGAAGGAGGAGATTAGATTTATCTAGGCTAGAATTAAGCTAGTAATTTATAATAAAATAAAGCATGTAGGAGCCCTATTGCGGATTACTATGTATATTAACTTTAAATAAGCCATTCTAAATACTAAGGATATAGTAAAAAACTAGACCTCTTCTAGTAAGAAGTTAAGGGGTAGCTAAAAGCGTAGGCACTTTAGTAGTAATATAGGGCAGACCTAAACTTTAAAGAAGCCGTTTTTAAAGAGAAATCTAAAATAGTTAAAGTTAGGGACCTTAAGTAATGGGAAAGATTCCTAGGGCCAACCTAATACCCATCTAGTACCCTTACGGGAATACTCTAAAAAGTTAAGAGAAAACTTCTTTAGAGGTAAACTAAATTAGAAAAATAAATAGGGTAATAACTGTACTAACAATTTAAAAAAAGAAAAGCCTTAGATGTGGACCTTTTCTAGCTATAATTAGGGTAAGATATAAAAGGAAAGACTCTCTATATTGCTATTAAGCTAGAAATAGTACTCCTTATAGGCAAGGTATGTTAGTTTTAAGCACTATATAATAGCGGCGCCGAAATTAATTTTATATAATATAATTTGGTAAAAGAGTATAAGCTTATTATATTATTAAGGTAGTAGAAACCTACTATAGGGGTTTTAAATAAGTATTGGATTAAACTATATAGTGCCTATAAGCTTATAGTGTTAGTGACTAATATATATAACCGTACTAATGTGGTTGGCCTGTAACCCTTTTAAGCGGCTAACTTTATAGGTTATAACTTTATCTTTAGATATCCTTGCTCGCGGAAGTAGATTTTAAGATATGCTTTAAGATAGGAGCCTTTAAATAGTGGAATAATAAAGAATTAAAAGGGCGTATATTACTAATAAGCTTAAAAGATATTTTAGAAGATATAGCTCTAAGTAAAATAGTATACGCCCTATACCTAAAAGAGTATTAGATCTAACCCCTATTTTATAGTAAGATAAGTATAAAGCCTAGTATAGGTAATAACCCTTTTATAATAGATACCCTATAGGGAACTACTGGATAGGTCGTGGAGATATTATAAAAAGGTGGCGATTTTAAAGGTCTTATAAGATACTTCTATTATTATAGATTACTCTAGCTTAAGTAATATGTAGAGAGTATGCTATAGTACCTTAAACGCTGCGTTAAGGAGTTCCCTACCCTCTACTAGCTACCACATAAAACTATTTAATGTATAGTGGTAACTATATATAAATAACCACTATAGCATAAGCGTCCTAAGGGAGCTCTAGGACCTACCCAATAATAATATAGAGGATAAACGCGACCCTAATTTGTTAAATATCCTAGTAGGCCTAAGGGTATTTTTAGGTAGGTAAGTAAAAGTTATTTAGTAGAACTTAGAATATAATTATATAATTAATCTAGAAGAAGGTAAATAACCGCCGAACCTTTTTATCTATAACCTCTCTTATAAAGAGCTTAAGATTCTACGGGAGTACCTTAATAACTTACTAAAAAAGGGATAGATTTGGCCTAGTAAGTTACTAATAGGCGCGCCAATACTCTTTTTCTAAAACTAGATGGAACTATAAGGCTATATATAGACTATTATGGTCTTAATAAGATTATAATTAAGAACTGTTATCTACTACTACTAGTTAGTAAAATGCTAGATTGACTATTTAGGGCGAAGATCTTTATAAAGCTAGATCTATAAGACGCCTATTATAGGCTCTATATTAAAAAAGGGAATAAGTAAAAGACTGCTTTTAAGACCTAATATAGCCACTTTAAGTATATGGTAATGCCTTTTAGGCTAGCCAATGCGCCTATAATATTTTAATTATATATAGAGCCTTAGGGAGACTAGTTAACCATATATACGTTATCTATTTAGATAACATTCTAATCTACTTAGAAGATAAGGATTAATATAAGTAACATATCCCCAAAGTGCTGGAATGTTTAGATAATTGGGGCCTCTATAATAAGGCGTTAAATGTTATGGACAGCTTAAGTACGATATTACGACTACTTAGAGAAGAGTTGGAGGAAGCTAGTTGGTTAATATAGGCACGGTCCAGGATGGAACCGGTGGAGCTATGTGACGAGGAATGGTAACCAAGGTCACGTGGTGTGCTACGTATTAAACGCAAGGAACGGGAGGAACTTACGTACCTTATATACAACACGTACCTCACGTACAAGAGAGGATTTCTTAGGCGTATGGTTGTATATTTAAAGGACCTCAGTCCCTACCATAGATAGTTCTCTCCTTGTAGTAAATCTTAGAATATAATTAGAGTTAATCTATTAGGCAACTACTCCACCAGTTATTATTATATTATTAACTTCTTGTTTACCTATATACCTAGCCCAGTAATAAAACCTACTATAGTTCTTACTATAAGATTCTGTTACACATTTACTACCTAGTTATAGTATTAATAAAGTTAAATAATATGCCACCCAAAGCACTAGTTGTAATGCTATTAATAGTAACAACTACCTTAGGATTAGGAGATACTAGTATAGCAAATATAGACTTATAAGTAGTTATAAAAGGTTAGTTATAGGAAATAGTTAATTACTTATTAGATAACAATAGGATACTTAAGAAATGTATTAATAGAATTAGCGTAGTAAAGGTCAAGTTACCGTTAATTAAACAATTCTTAGGAGAAAGGTTAAAACTTAAAGGATTCCTTACACAAATGCACTTTAAGGTTATATAGGAAGGAGGAAAGTTGGCAACACCTATAGATTAAGTGGCGTATATAGGATTATTCTTAATAGAAAGAGTACTGGAATAGTTTAAACCTTACCTTATAGAGATATAGGTTAGCGGTATAACAACTACTAACTAAAACATATAATTTATATTTACTAGTTAGAATAGGTTTGCAGAAAGACTAACATAGATATTTAGAAACCTAAAAGCATTAACTACAGCAAAATAAAAGCTTTAAAACTTGGTATAACGTTCTTTAGTAATTAAGTACACAATATAATTTCAGACACTTATAATATAGGTTAAGTGGAATAATAAGGCGCTTATAGCATAGTATAAATAGGGACTTAAGGCTAAAGTCCAGGATGCAATTATCCTAATAGAAGATATAGAAAGTCTATAAGACTTAATAGATTAGTTAATAAAGATTAATAATAGGATTTATTAAAGAGAACAAGCTAAGAAAGGGTAAAATAGAATTCCATAGTTATATAAGGCGTAGAGTACGCATTGGCAGATATAGAGCTAAAAACTATAGAATAGCGCAGAGCTAATAGACCTAAGCGGTACTAAAGAATCTAAGAGATAAATAAAGAAACTATAGAAACCTAGAGGTTAAGGATTAAGTAATTATAGGACTAGGGAGCAAAGGCTAAACTAGGGATCTTAGCAGCAGAAGATATTTAGGCGGACTTTATAATAAAAAAAATAGTTTAAAGATAGAGCTTATATAAATTACAGAAAATAAGGTTATTTTGCTAAAGACTATAAAAGTGGTTAGAGTAACTACGTAGTAAAGGGCACTAGGTTATTAGAGTACAATAATATAGATATAGAGATATTGCATAGAACCAAGAAGTGTTTAATTAAATACTTTACGTTTTATTATAATAACGCATACTAAATTTATAAAGACGCTAAGTATAGCGTAAGCTATTAGCCATAAGAGCTAGAGTTAAGAGGACTTAAAGGAACTAAAGAGTTAGATAAAGAATAGGATTAACTCTATAAGCTAGATTAAGATATTAAAGCAATATACAAATAAAGATCAGTAGTAATAACAATAGAGTTAGAGTACTTATTAATTAACAGTAATAAGGAAGAAAATAAGGCTAACTAGGAGCACTTACACCTTAGTAATATAATAGAAGTAGAGACTAAAACCACTATAGAACGCAGATTAGTAATAGGTATTATAACACTATTAAATACGGCATCTATTGCTTTATAAGACGGAAGGAGTAATATCTAGAGATAATTAAGTAAGTAGATAACTGCTAGTGCTAGCTTACTACTTATAAAAGGTAAAAGGCCACAGGTTTAAAATTCTTAAGAAGAGATAAGGAAAGCTCTAGACTTATAGGATATAATAAGGACAGCTTAAGAACCTATAACGGATAAAAACTAATAGAAAAGAGCAGTAACTTAGTTTAGTAATAAACAAATAAATATAGGACGCAAGTTTAAGAACTATAAGTTTAGGGAATAAGTAAGAACATTATTAAGAAGCTAAGATTTTAAGAAATAAATAAGGACTATAGTAATTCTAGGTAAATACGGTGTTTAGCCTAAAGATTAAAAAGTTAATACTAAGATTAAGAAGTAAGACGACTTTAAGGATCTAACTGCAAGACGCAGAAAACAGAAAACTATAGATAAGTTTAAATAAAGAATTATTATATAGTAAGAGCAAAAGCTAGACAAGAGGTTAGCTATACTAGGTTGTATAAGGGATAGAGTACCTATATAAAGAGTCACTAATAGGCCTAGTATAGGGACGCCTAAAGTAAAGTAGTTAAATAAATTAGAACAAGAAGAGGATCTAAATATTCTAGTTAGGTTTAAAGAAAGATATACTAAAGGATGTCATAACGCAGTAATAACAAGGTACTTTCTTATGGATAGATTATACACACTAAACTAGTTATACGGAAAGTGGTATAGGCAATAATATAACAATAAATAGAAAGACTTTTATATATAGCTAGACAAAAAAGTTATTTAAAACTAACCTATTACGGAAAAACGCATAAACTATATTAAAGGAGCGTTAATTATAATGTTAAGGAACCTAGAAAAGGGATCTAGGGACTAAAAAGGAGAATAATAAATTTTAGTACCTATAGCGGAAATACTAGTGGTTAAGTTAACTAGGTATAGGTTTAAATTTAAGGACAAAGACAAGCTAAGAGTTAACCTAAGTTACCTAGCGTATTATACGTTATTATAGATAGCTTATATGGATAATGTATACAATATATATAGGGCACTAAAAGATAAAAACCAGAAGTACTTAGTAAGGATATATTGGGTACCAGAGGAAAAATGGTTTAAAAACGCCAAGTATATGCATAAATGGTACCTAGTAGAAGTATAGAGTTAAGGGGACCTAATACTTTAACCCAGAAGATTCCTTATAGAAGAATACCTAGATAGATAATAGTAGTGGGACTGCCTAGAGAACACTTGTTTATAATATATAGAGGAAAAGAAATAAACTAAGTATTAGCTAAAAGTGGATTAAGTATAAATAGGATCTAATAGCTAATACTTAAGAAAAGGGGAGGCCTATAGGACTAGAGGGAACTAGTAGTAGAGTTTTAAACCCTTAAAGGAATTTAAGAATAACACCTAAACTTATAAGTTAAGTAGTAAAATTAGCAGTTTAAAGCACTAATAGATAGTAGAGTAATAAGAAACTATATATTACCAGTAGTAGTAGAAAGAATAGGGTTACTATATAGATAAAAGAAATACCTATATCTACTTATAACAATTTTAGGAGATTAGATAGCCTATAAAAGAGGTATTATTAATCTTAAAATAGGACCTATTTAGTTAACTATTAAAGGGAGACCAGTTAGAATATCTTTTAATATCTTACCATTAAGAAAAGATAAGGTAATACTAGAAATGCCTTAATTATAGGTATATAATCCAAAGATTAATTAGGTTATAGGTTAGGTTAATATTAAAGATACTTAATGGCGCAAAATGTAATAGTAAACTAAGTTGGTATGTGTCATGGGACACCTCCGTGATACCTTATACACGTCCACCTGTTTCCACCGACGCAGCAAGAAGAGACCGACCGCGAGACGGCAATCTGCCGGCAATCTACGGCAATCTGATGGCAATCTGCCGCATTCTGCCATATTCTGCCAAGTCCAACGAATCCTGCCAAGTTCTGCCAGGACCGCTCCTTGAATCCTATCCTGCTCTGTGCACGTGTTGACCAAGCAACGAAACTAACGATATATACCCTTTCTCCCCGTTTCCTTACCTTCTCTCCTTACGTAACGTCTTAACTTCATTACGCAGTTTATATATATAGCTTAATAATATCTACTTTGCTATATATTACTATTGCTTGTGCTCGCTCCGTAATACTACGTTATGTTAACCTTACATACTACCCTCTAAAATGTAGAACGACCCCAAAGCCCCTATGATAGCCGCTGGCATTATATCCGCACTCTAAGAATAATTGGTAGAGATATAGAAGTCCTTTATAGACGCCCTTATATAGAACTAAGCCACTTTGACTTAATGATAAGCTAAACAAGAGGCACGACACCTATAAATAATTAAGGACCTTTAAGAAGAAGTTCGCACCCTTAGGATGCCTACACTAGGGCCCTAAGACCGAACGCCTTCTCTAGAGATAAATACGCGGGACGAGAGTCCTAAACCTATAGTAACTATTTATCCTAAACTAACTACTGCACTGCAATGATCTGAACAACTACTAGACCCTCTAATATTCACTAGTAAACAATAAAAACTCTAATTATTTCTAAGCCAGCTTAAAAATAAGCTAACTAGTAATATTAACCGCTACCTAACTAAAGCTAACTAACTCTACTACGCCCTAAGTTAACTAGGAGGAGACGCAGCTAACCTTATTAAACCCCTTTAACCGAACTTAGTATAAAGTCTAGTTATACTACTTAAAGCCATATACGGTGACCTAAACTATTAAGCTACCGCTTAAAGGAAGATAAACCACATAACTTAAGGAATGAAAAGTTTCCTAGTATACTTCTCTGAATTTAACTATTACGTAAAGGAAATAGGCTGGAATGACTCTGTACTAGTTAATAGCCTTATTAAGTCCCTAAGCCCTAAACTAAAAACCTCCCTAATAGGTATAGACCTACTAGGAGCTCTTAACGCCTGCGCAAACGTCATTAATAAACGGTATAATAATATACTACGCCTAACACCAAAGTCCACTCCTTAATATAATACGACAGCCCTATAAACGTCTATTAAGTTATTATCTCAGCCTAAGCACCTTAACGCTATAGATATTAATATAGGGACCCTAGGATACGCTCTACTAGGGTCCCTTAAATAAGAATAACGCATTAAGCTAGGCCTTTGCTTTAAATGCGGAAGCAAGGAACATATTTTAAGATACTACTCCATCCCTATGCCCTAACATGACTTATAAACGGCCAACACTAACAACTGTTTACTATATTGATCCTCTAGTTACCGTCTCTAATCTTTACCTAGCTCTAGCCCTGCGTCTAGTAAGCACTACTTATAAGGACGAAGTTATAACTAATGTTCTATAGGAACCCCTTCCCACTTGCCACTAAAAGGCACGTTTTGGAGTTAAGTCGCTCTCTAGGATAGCTATGTTACAGGATCTTGTTAAATGTATTAGATATTATAAAACCTAACTCTTAGGATTGTAGTATAACTATTAACTACCGTCTTTGGCAGAAAGGTTAATAGGCTAATACTTAAGTCCTAATTAATACAGGAGCTAGCGGCATAGGATTTATTAATAAGATCTTCGCGTAAGACAATAGGTTTACCCTAATACCCCTTAACTGGCATATTAACATATTTAGATTTAATAGCAAACGCACTGTCTTAGGCCGTATTACTTATATAGCGGCCCTAAGACTCTAATACCTAAACCATAAAGAATTAATTAAGCTCTTTATAACTACCCTAGGCCACCTAGTGATCCTTAGACAACCCTAGATAAAGCTATATAAGGTAACTATTAATTGGGATAACCTTAAGCTTCTATTTACCGCCTCCTGCTATAAGTAGAAGTGTCTTATAACTTGCTACTTAGACCCTAAACCAAAATCTAAAAAATCCATTAAAATCCACTAGTCTAAAATTTCTACTGATGTCCACCCTATACCTAAAAAGTCCACCTAATTCCACCTACTAGAGAATTCCACTGAATTCCACTAATATAAGACTTCCACTGACAACCACCAAGAACCTAAAAATAATGTATGACTACACAAACTGACTCTAACTGCTGCACCTAGAACCAAGCAGAAGCTTAAGCTTAATATATAAAAGTACCAGATGAACTGGTATTCTACTATGAAAAGGATACTTAAAGAACCCGAACCTAAATCTAATACTAACTCCGTAACTAATACTGAACCTGACACTAAACCTAAACCCAAACAAGAAACTAAGGACGATTTGAGCTCGCTTAATACCTTAGATATCTATATAATTGGAGCTACTCCACTAGCATAACTCGCTAGGAAACCAGAATATATAATCTTCGCTATTACGATAGCCGATATTGAGAAGGCCTTAGCACCAAAGAAGTATACTAACCCCGCCATAAAGGTACTAGTAGAGTACCATGATTATTTAGATGTATTTTTATGAAAGGAAGCCAATAAGCTACTAAAACGCCGTCTATATGATTATAAGATTGTAGTTAAAGAAGGAAAACATCCTGGATTCAGACCCTTATATGGGATGTTCTAAAACGAACTCTAAGTACTACGGAAGTACTTAGACGAACATCTAGATAAGGGTTTTATTAGAGCAAGTTTATTACCCATAGCCATACTAGTAATCTTTGTTAAGAAACCTAGCGGCGGTTTATACTTCTATGTAGACTACTAAGCCCTTAACACTGTTACTATTAAGAACTAATACCTAATTCTGTTAATCCAAGAGACACTAAACTAATTAAGTAAGGCTTGCTTCTATACGAAGCTTGATATTATCCACGCATTTAACCGCCTCCGTATTACAAAAGAAGATGAATGGCTTACTGCATTTCATACTCAATACGGATTATTCGAATACTTGGTAATGCCATTTAGCCTTGTAAATGCCCCGAGTTTATTTTAATACTTTGTAAATAATACCCTGCGCCTATACCTAGACGTCTTTTGTACTGCTTATATTAACAATATCTTAATATATAGCAATAATCTGGCTAAATACTGAAAATATGTTAAACTAATCCTGCAAGCCTTGCGCGGAGCCAGTCTATAATTAGATATAGACAAATGCAAGTTCTATAAAATGGAAGTCTTATACCTTGGACTTGTTATTTTTATAGACGGCGTATAAATGGACCCTAAGAAGGTTAAAGTAATTGTGAACTAGTAAGAACCTAAGAACGTTAAGGACGTAAGGGCCTTTATAGGCTTCGCTAACTTCTACTAATAGTTTATTGATAACTTCTCCGTCTTGGTTTTACCCCTTATGGCCTTAACCTAAAAGGACAAAGCCTTTATCTTTAATAAGGAATGTAAGAAGGCCTTTGCTTATCTAAAGGTTATATTTACTACTGCACCTATGCTTTAACACTTTAACCCAGACTAAATAAGTGTTGTAGAAGCTAACTTATCTAATTACGTTACTAGAGGCATTCTATCTTAATATAATAAGGAAGGAGTATTGCACCCTATAGTATACTTCTTAAAATAACTAAGCCTAGCTAAATATAATTACGAGATCTACGACAAGGAATTACTAGCAATTATTAGATGCTTTAAGCAATGGCGACTAGAACTAGAAGGAACTGGATTCCTAATTAAAGTTCTTAGCGACTATAAGAACCTATAGTACTTCACAACCACAAAACAGCTAAGCCACTGTTAAGCCCACTGGTTAGAATATCTGTCCCGATTCCAATTCTTAATTATATACCGCCTAGGTGTTTAAGGCTAGAAGCCTAATGCCCTAACCCAACGTTTATAGGACGTACTAGCTTAAGAAGAAGCGCGCTTTTACTGTAATTAGACTCTGCTCTGCCCTAAGCTATTTAATCCCCCTATTAAAGATCTTATGGTATACGCCTTTGAAATGACCGATCGAACTATTAAATAGATTATAGTTAATAAATATCCAAACGATGAATTTATCTAAGAGACGCTTAAGCTAATTTAAGATGGCGTTAGACGCTCTAAAAAGGTTTCTCTAAGCGAATATAAAGTCTATAGAAACCACTTGTACTACTAGAACCGCCTAGTTATCCCTAATTATAATAAACTTAAGCTTAAGCTCCTTAAACATGTATACAACCTACTAGTAGCCGGCCACCTAGGCTGAGGAAAAACCCTGGAACTGCTCTAATAAGAATACTACTAGCTAAATATGCATAATATAATATAAAGGTATGTCTCTAGCTGCCATACCTACTAACAAGCTAAAGCTTTGCATAAGACGTATAACGGCTTTCTAAAGCCACTGCCTGTTCTAGACTGAAGATGGAAGGATATCTTAATTAACTTCGTTATTGATCTCCCTATAAATAAAGGATGCACAAATATTATAATAGTTATAGATTAACTATTTAAGATAAGACACTTAATTGCCTGCCCCAATATATTAACACCTGCCGTTACCTAACTATTTCTGGATTACGTATGGAAACTCTATAGACTCCCTGAAACAATTATCTCTAATAGAGGCCGCTAGTTTATTTTAGCGTTTTGGGAAGAACTAACTACCTAACTCCATATTAAAGCACTATTGTCTATAGCATATTACCTGGAAATAGATGGTTAAACGGAACGTGTAAATGCTATAATGGAACAGTATATTCGGATATACACGTCGTATTTATAGGACGACTGGATAGACTAGCTTATATTTACTGAATTTACTGCAAATAACTCTGTCTTAGAAACTATAAAGGTCTCCCTGTTCCTAGCTAATTACGGCTAGCACCTATAAATAGGTTTTAAACCCTTTAGTAATGTTCCTTACCTAGCTTATTAGGCCTTATAAGTTGCAGAAGCAAATAAATTTGTAAAGAAGATAGAAGAACTACAAGAGTTTCTTACTAATAAAATAATATGGGCCCAGTCTGTCTATAAAGCCGCAGCAAATAAGAACCGAACCCTAGCACTAGCTTACTAAATTAGTGACTTTGTCTAGCTAGACACAAGAAATCTGAATATAAAACAACCTACTAAGAAACTTGACTGGAAGAACGCCGGCCCTTATAAGGTTAGAAAAGTTGTCTCTTCTTATGCCTACTGACTGAAGCTTCCTAATATGGTTAAAATCTACCCTGTATTCTATACGTTAGTCCTCTACCCTGCCGCCCCTGTATTAGACGCCCTACCTGGACAGATCTAAGACCCTCCCCCACTAGTTAAAGTGGATGGTAAGGATGAGTACCTTATTAAAAGAGTTAACGATATTAAGTACAACAAAAGGAAACGCAAATATATATACCTTACAAAATGGAAAGGCTTTACTGAGCCCTTATAGGAACCCGTTGACTCTGTAGGACTTATATAAGCCGCAGAAGACTTTTATGAACTTTACCTAGAACTACCACAGCCCCATCTCGCAGAAGCTCGAGTTTAAAGGGGGGGTACTGTTATGGGACACCTCCGTAATACCTTACACATGTCCACCTATTTCCACTAATATAGCAAGAAGAGACTGACCGCAAGATGGCAATCTGCTAGCAATCTACGGCAATCTAATAGCAATCTGCCGCATTCTATTATATTCTGCCAAGTCCAACAAATCCTGCCAAGTTCTGCTAGGACCGCTCCTTGAATCCTATCCTGCTCCGTGCACGTGTCAACCAAGCAACGAAACTAACGATATATACCCTTTCTCCCCGTTTCCTTACCTTCTCTCCTTACGCAACGTCTTGACTTTATTACGCAGTTCATGTACATAGCTTAATAATATCTACTTTGCTATATATTACCATCGCTTGTGCTCGCTCCGTGACAGTATAGTATTAAGTTGGAGTAATATATAAAGAGACTAAGCGAGGCTTAAGTTATATACTAAAGAGATACTATAAGTATGGTAAAAAGTTATAGTTACTAGAAAGTAAAAAGCTATTAGAGTATATAGTATAAGACTATAAGATAGAGTTAGAACTAGGAACAAGTCTAAGGTTCTTTTTAGTCTATAAGCTTACTAAAACAGAGTTAGTGGCACTTAAGGAGTTTATCTAGAAGAACTTATAGAAGGGATATATTAGACTATTATAGTCATTAGTAGGATATCCAGTACTGTTTATCCTAAAAAAAAAAAACAGAAAACTTAGGATATATATAGACTACAGGCAGTTAAACAGCATTACTAAAAAGGATAGGTATCCTTTACCCTTAATTAGCAAAATCTAGAATAGGATAGGTAACGCAAAGATCTTTATAAAGATAGATCTAAGGTAGGTATACCATTAGATTAGAATTAAGGAAGGTAATAAATAGAAGGCAGCCTTTAGGTTAAAGAAAAAACTATATAAGCCATTAGTTATGCAGTTTGGGCTTACAAACATACTAGTAATATTCTAGAAACAAATTAATAGCGTATTAGGAGAATACCTTAATAAGTTTGTTATAGTATACCTTAACAATATTATTATCTATTTAGAGAGTAAGAAAGAATATAAAGAACACATTAAATAGGTCTTAAAGAGACTATAAGAAGAATAGATGCCAGTAGCTATTAAGAAATATAAGTTCTTTATAAGAAAGACCAATTTTATAGGATTTATTATTAAACTAGGAAGAATTAGCATAGACCTAAAGAAAGTTAAAGCTATAGTAAGTTGGTAAGAACTAGAGAACATTATATAGTTAAGATTATTTCTAGGGTTTTATAACTACTATAGGAGGTTTATAGCATAGTGGTTAAAGAACATTAAGCTGTTTATAAGGCTAATTAAGAAAGAGGAGCTGTAGGTATGGACTAGTAAGTAAAGGAAGTTATTTAAAAAACTTAAGGAGTTGTTTACCTAGGAACTAATCCTTAAAATCTACCAACCAAAACTAGAGACAGTTATTAAGACAGATGTATTAGACTTCGCACTAGGAGCATATTTACTATAAAAGTATTAGAACGCATGGCATCCAGTAGTGTATTATAGTTAAAAGATAATACCACTAGAACTAAACTATAATATCTATAATAAAGAGTTATTAGGTATAGTTATAGCGTTAAAGGAATAGAGAGTATTCTTATAAGGTATAGAAAAACTATTTATGGTTAAGACGGATTATAAGAACCTTATAAGATTCCTAATAATAAAGGAACTTAATTAAAGACAGGTTAGGTGGGCGGAAATACTTATAGAATACCATTTTAAAATTTAGTATACTAAGGGTACAGATAATATATAAGCGGATGCTTTAAGTAGAAAAGCTAAACTATAAAGTAATAAAAAGCCGTTAGGGGCTTTACTGCAAAAAGATTAAGACAGATTAATTAGGTATAATTACCTAAAAATTATAGCAACTAGAGAAGGTTAGATCTATAAATTACTAAAGAGTAATTGGATATAGAAGATCTAAAAGGCATAGGTAGAGAATCTGGACACGGAATAGTATAAAAATAGAGAAGCAACCTATGTTCTAAGGTCTATTATAAAAGAGTTTATTAAGTTATTCTATAAGGGACTAACTTAAGGACATAATGGAGCTATAGGCTTAGTGTTAAGACTTTAAGAGGAGCATATTATTTAAGGAATCTAGGGACTAGTAAGATAAGTTATAAAAGAGTGTCTAGATTGCTAAAGAAACAAACTAATAAGGCATAAGCTGTATAAAGGGCTATAACCTATTAAAATACCAGAGAGACCATGGGAAGTCATATTATAGGACTTTATTATTAAGTTATTAAAGTTAAAAGATCCTATTATAGATAAGATTATAATGTAATCTTAGTAATAGTAGACAAGCTTATAAAGTAGGGGTACTTTATAGCATATATAGAAGAAATATCAGCAGAGGATGTCGCTAGAATCTATATTAAGAAAGTATTTATAAGATATAGAGTACTAAGCAAGATTATATTAGATAGAGATCTAAGATTTATAGCAGTATTCTAGGAGGTGTTTTTAGCGGAATAAGGAGTTCGCGCAGTAACCTTAACAGCGTATTATCTACAGACAGACGGATAAATAGAAAGACTAAACTAGACACTAGAATAGTATCTAAGGCACTATATTAATTACGCACAGAACAATTAGGTATTATTACTACTAATTACACAGTTTATATACAATGTAACACTATAAGAAGGAATAGGAATGTTACTATTTAAGGCGAATTACGGGTATAAGCCAAGATCATTATTATTGCCATATTAAGTAAAGAAAATAAGCAGCATAGCCAAGCAAAGAATAGAGACTTTAATAAATCTTTATATAGACCTTAAAGAGACAGCTAAACTAGTATAAAAGTAAATAAAAAGGTACTACAATGCTAAGAGATCTAAGGGACCAGATCTTAAGAAGGGAGATAAAGTATAGCTACTATACAAATTTTTTAAGAGTTAACAACCAAGCAAGAAGTTAGACCATATTAGACCAGGACCTTTTAAAATCACGTAGAGAATTTTATTAGTTATATATAAACTAAACCTACCAGCTAAAATGAGAATTTACCCTATACAGTACGTCGTAATGCTAGAGCCAGCACATAGGAATGTTAAACTACTAGTCTATAAGGCAGACATATACAGAGGGCAAGAAGAAGATAAATAGCAAGTTTTAAAGATTATTAGTTATAAGGACGTAGATAATAAAACATAGTATAAAGTAAAGTAGATAGGCTACAGTAAGACTACCTAGAAACTACTAAGTAATCTAGAGAACGCTATAGGAAAGGTACAGGAGTATTAAAAGAAAGTAGGTTAGGGAGTATAGAATAAGGATCGCCAAAGGATAAGTTACCTAAGGGGAACTTAGGAGAAGCAACTACTACATTACTTAGAGTTGTTTCCTTCTCTAGAGACTTTACTCTCTTATTACCTAACTTAGCAAGACCCTGCTTAACCAGTTTCCACTCCTTGGAATAGACCTTCTTATAAACCTTCTTAAGACGGAGTAGCTGAGCAGATGCTATAATTTAAGCATCTAAGGCTTTCTGCTCCGTATCCTAAGAACACTTAAGCTTAGCCAGGGCCTACGCTAGGTCACTATTAAGTTTTACAGTGGTAGATTAAACATAAGACCCTATAATAAGTTACTTAGGGAACTTAAAGACTGTTAAGAGTTATAGGACACGCATACTTAGTATTAGAGGTAGAGCAAACGTCACAGGACGACCGAATATTTACTTTAGTGCACTCTAAGTAAGAAAAGGGTTATTAAGACAAAGGACTTGCCAGCGTAACATAAACTAACCCCTCTTTCGCACAACAAGAACACAGAGACGGCATTATTTCACCTAGTAATAGTATAGCAGTAATAGTGCGAGCATAACGTTGCGCGTGTAAAGAGGAAGATGCTTTAGGTATAATAAGTAAAGATATTAACTAAGTTAATTAGACGGACATTATATCTCTAGTAGACGACTTAGAGATATTAGGAATCTTTAAGGATAAAGATAAAGAGAAGGGAGATAGTGTTATGGACAGCTTAAGTATAATATTATAACTACTTAGGGAAGAGTTGGAGGAAGCTAGTTAGTTAATATAGGCATAGTCTAGGATAGAACCGGTAGAGCTATGTAACGAGGAATAGTAACCAAGGTTATATAGTGTGCTATATATTAAACACAAGGAACGGGAGGAACTTATGTACCTTATATATAACACGTACCTCACATACAAGAGAGGATTTCTTAGGCGTACGGTTGTGTATTTAAAGGACCTCAGTCCCTACCGTAGATAGTTCTCTCCTTGTAGTGAATCTTAGAATACAATTGGAGTTAATCTATTAGGTAACCACTTCACTAGTTATTATTATGTTGTTGACTTCTTGTTTACCTATATACCTAGCCTAATAACAGGACCCACCGTAGTTCTTGCTACAAGGTTCCGTTACATTAAAGTATATCTTTAATACTAAGCAGGTTGAGTTCCTAGGTTATATTATAACGCCTATAGGCATAATTATGGACCTAGTATAGATGTAGACAATTTAAGAGTGGCCAGAGCTAGAGAGCTATTATAATATTTAAGTATTTCTAGGCTTTGCCAATTCCTATAGACGCTTTATTTATAACTACTTGGATATTACCTAATATCTATTTAACTATATTGCTAAAGCTTTCTAAGACCTAGTTTAAGGAGCAAAAAGCCTAAAGGTGGGAAGGAAGAAAACTAAGAAGGAACTAACTAAATGGTATAAACTATAGATATGGCCTAGAAAGGTATAAGAAGCCTTTTAAAAACTACGCGTAAAGTTTACAGAAGCTTTACTACTATAGTATTTTAACCCAGATTAGCTAATAATAATAGTTACTAATATATTAAATTTTGCCTTTATTAGTATCCTATTATAACCTAATAGGCATATAGATACTACCTAGCTCTACTAGAGATTAATAGTATTTTATAGCAGAAAATTCTAAGGGCCTAAAGTTAGGTATTATACCTATAATAAGGAACTGCTGACTATAGTTAACTGCTTTAAATAGTAGCAATACTACTTTAAGTACGCGAACTATACCACCTATATACTTTTAGATTATTATAATCTACGCTATTTTATAACTATAAAGGAGCTTATATCTTAATAGGCTAGATAGGTAGAGAAGCTTACGCAATTTAATTTTAAGATTAAATATAAGTTAGGGGGAAATAACCCTGCAAATGGACTGTTATAATGGCTAGACTATACTAAAGGCTTTAAAATAGGAGAAGGAAATAGATAATAGATATCTTACTCCCTATATTATAGAACAAGCTCTAGGTATAGAATATTTAAGCACCTATAGCTCTAAGCGCTAAGTTTTAGGTAGTGTAAACCCCATTGGCTTCTATTAATATTCTAGCTAGTACCTAGTCCGTTACCAATAAGGGTCCAAATATACCTAGATAGGACATTTTTAGTACACTTTTAGAACCTAGTAATATATTACCTCTAATTACTAAGCTACCCCCCTAAACTAAAAGTAAAGCTATAGAGTAATTGGAACCTAGAGCCCTATAATAACTAAAGGACTTTAACCTTGTAGCGGCCTTCCTAATATACACGCACTAAAGAGCTATAAGATCTATGGTACTATCTAGTTATATACTTAGAGCAATATAAAACAAAACAGCTTTTACCTAGGAACTATCTAAAAGGTTAATAGATTTTATCTATAAGGTATAATAAAGGGACGCCTTCTATGCCATCTTTAATATAAAAGTAAACTGAAAATGTAACAGAAAGGAAGCTACTAGGCGCTATTATTAGGATATAGACCTAATGGGCCTACTACGTAGATATAGCAAGGTTTAGGTGCTATAAAAAGTAAATCTACAATAGAAGATTCTTATAAAGAATTATAATAATTATCTAGGTGGCTACTATAGTTAAGCTAAGATAGTAGAATTACTTTAACGTAAATACTATTAGCTAAAGCTTAATTAGGAAGTAATGGAATACATTAGCTACTATAAAAAGTGTTAAGTATATAAAATCCGAAGGTATAAGCTATGGGGTTTACTTAAATTGGTTCCTCTCACTAGCTAACTATAGTAATATTATACTATAGATTTTATTACATATCTTTTACTATTTAAGGATAAGCAAGGATAAATATATAATTTAGTCCTAGTACTTATTAATAGGTTTTTAAAGTACGTCTAATACCTTCCTATTAATAAGACGATTAATATATAAGCGCTTGCTAGCCTAATTAAGAAGAAATACTTTCTTAAAGTAGATTAGCCGTACTCTATTATTACTAATAGGGGCAGCGTCTTTATAAGCCAGTACTAGTCAGATCTATACTTTTATTTAAAGATAGACTACCATTATAGTATAGCTTTTTATTTATAAACGGATGGGTAAATAAAATGTTAGAACTAGGAACTGGAGTCTTACCTATAAATATATTTAAACTACTAGTAAGATAACTAGTGTAAGCTACTTCTATATACAGAATACGCTTATAATTTAAAGTAACACGTATTATATAAGTATATACCAATCTAGATTGCCTATGGCGTCTAACTATTTAGGTTTAATAGTATACCCAGTAATTACTAGCTAAGGCCGTATAATTAATTATGGGATCCTATTAGGAAGTATAAGGATATCTACTAAAAAGTATAAGGATACCTTTAGGAATAGAAGGAGTAATAGAAGTATGTAAAGTAGAGCTTATAAGATGCCTAAGAGCAGTAGAGACTTTAGTATAACCGCAAACACTGGAATAAGTATTTTAGAGTAGGCGATAAGGTTTTATTATATTTAATAAATATTAAGACCTGTTAACTATTAAAAAAGCTTAATATAAGATACTTAGGTCTCTTCTAAGTCAAGGAACAAATTAGTAAACTAGCCTACTATCTCTAGCTACCTCTATCTATGGTCTATATATATTTAGTATTTTATATAAACCTACTAAAGCTATAGCATAGACTACCGCCGGAAAAGAACTTCTATTTAGGCACAATTAAACACCCTAAAGTAGTAGGCGAGTGGTATAAGGTTAAAGGTATACTATGCTATAAGTCTATTAAGAACAAGCTTTAATATAAAGTTAAATAGCTAAGATAGCCCGCTAAGGGCTTTATATGGGAACCAGAGGATTACCTTAATTATTATAAAGATATTTTAAAAGAATATTAGTGTTACGGACCTTATATTAGTAGTAGTACAACTACTTCACCAGTTATTATCTGTTAATTATATTATTAACTTCCTGTTTATCCATATACCTAGCTTAATAATAAGTCTACCCATAGTATCTCCCATAAGGCTTTATTATATAATTACTACTAAGGTTATAGTATTAATAAAGTTAAATAATATGCCACTAAAAGTACTAGTTATGACGCTATCTATAATAGCTACGACTTTAGGGTTAGGAGGAGACACTAGTATAAAGAATACGGATTTGCAGCTTATTACAGTGGATTAGTTATAGGAAATGGTTAATTAATTAATAGATAATAATTAAATACTTAAAGATAGAATTAATGGAATTAGAGCGACTAAGGTTAAGTTACTATTAATTAAACAATTCTTAGGGAAGAAGTTAAAGCTTAAACGATTCCTTACGCAAATGCACTTTAAGGTTATATAAGAAGGGGTAAAGTTAGTAATACCTATAGACTAAGTGGCGTATATAGGGTTGTTCCTAGTAGGAAGAGTACTTAAATAGTTTAACCCTTACCTTATCAAGATCTAAATAAATAGAATAATAACTACTGATTAGGAAGTATAATATATGTTTACTAACTAGAACGGGTTCTTAAAAAGGTTAATATAGGTGTTTAGAGACCTAGAGGTAATAACTATTGTCTGAATAAGGTTCTGTAATATAGTAGACACGGTTGCTTGTAACCAATTAGGTTAACCATGTGAGCTAAGCAAGCTTAGGAGATCCATCAAATTCCACCTATAGAAGTAGGAGGAAAGTAGAAGAAAAAGATTGAAACCAAAAACCCCCCCTACCGTGATTCTAACACTGATCAGTGCCGCGCAGATTAGTAAGGTATAACAAAGAGAGGCACTGTCTGATTCTCTAGACCTCTTATTAAAGGCTAAGAATTAAAGTATTGCTTGCTAAGCCTAAAGGCTAGTTTATAAGGTTACTCGCGCTTCTAACCTATGTCTATTACGCCTTTAGAATAATTAGTTTGTGGGTGTTTCCACGCTTCTAGTCTAACTGTTAAATCGAATTAACTGCAGAACTAAAAGATGGCTACCTCCGCGATGAATACTAAAAAATGGGAGACTAGAATTAACGCGACCGTAACTAATATTAAGGAAGTCAAAGTATTTGTTAATTAGCGTTTATTGATATATAAGGAGAATGGATAGAAGGGATTCGACTTATGGGAGAGCTTTATTGATGACTTTAAGTTGTTTATAAGGGATATACTTGATGACCTTGGCAAGGATTGATTGAAAAAGATTAGGGATTACCTCCGTGAAAATGGCGTATATATATAGAAGGAGGTAAGGAAGTCAATTGTAGACGGCCTCTTAGGAGCTATTTATAAACCAACTCCCTTAAAATGGCCTGCCGATGACCCTGCCGACGACCCTGCCGATGACCCTACCAACGACTCTACCAACGACCCTACCCTAGCTCTACCATTACTACCGACTGCCCCCGTTTAAGCTATTTAACTACTAAATACCCTGTTAACTCCAACCCCGACTTTAGCATGAATTACCTAAGCTATAGACCAGCTCGCCCTATAAGGAAACTTTAGAAGAGAGATTACTAATTTAGCTAAGCTCTATATAGATAAAGTTAAATACTCTAGCGAATAAAATAACTTCGATTTTAAGTTTAAGATCTTCTAAAACTACTGCCTTTAAGCCAGCGTCCCTAAGCAAGCGTATATTATTGCTATTCCAACTATACTCCGCGGGCTTGCTCTTAAATACTACTTTACCTACCTTAAAGATCTTAACCTCAAGAATATATGCATAGGCCTAAAATTATACTTTAAAGGCGACGAATATAAACGCGATATCTTATTAAAGTGGAATGCGATTATACTTAAATAAGTTACTGCTTAAAAAGGACTTAATACAGGCCAAGCATTTTAGGTATTAATTAATGAGATATGGTAGCTATAATGTAGGTTAACAAAGGACCTTTAAAATAATATAACATTCTATAATAAGCTCCTTACTGCGTACTAAGATGTATTAGCTTATAAACCAGCCTATTTTTGACCTACTACTACCTTTACTGGCCTTATTAGCAACATTAAATCCTTAATCGCGATATACGGTAAACAAGAACCAGAGATTAAATTATTCTATACTGACTAATAATATTACCCCCCTAACCATTAATACCGCAATAAGGGCAAAAAGTGCTTTATATATAGTAAATCTAGATGTTAGTCTATAAACCATATAAAGGATAAAAGGGACCGAAAAATACATTAATATATCTCCGATTTTAAGGGCAGTAATAACGATATTAAGGATAATAACGATAACTAAGGGGGTACCTTTATAGCGAAGTTTAGAGCTTCTAACTTCTATCTTGATATAGAACCCTATTCCAGTTATTACGACGACCCTAAGGCAGAGGCGTTTTGGACCAAATTTATAAAGGGAGAGGGATAGAGACTACGGACTCATTTACTAGTATCTTTTTATTTTCTCTCTTATTTCCTAGTTGTTACTAGTGTCTAAATAAGGTTCTATAATATAGTAGACACGGTTGCTTGTAACTAATTGGGTTAACTATGTAAGCTAAGCGAGCTTAGGAGATCCATTAAATTCCACCTATAGAAGTAGGAGGAAAGTAGAAGAAAACGATTGAAACCAAAACCCCTCCCACCGTGATTCCAACAACTATAATAGAAAGGAAACTCTAAAATCTAGTATAACGTACTTTAGCAATTAAGTATATAATATAGTTTAAGACACTTATAATATAGGTAAAGTAAAATAATAAGGCGCTTATAGTATAATATAAATAGGGACTTAAGGCTAAAGTCTAGGACGTAATTATTCTAATAGAAGATGCGGAAACTTTAAGAGAGTTAATTAATTAGTTAATAAAGATTAATAATAGGATCTATTAAAGGAAATAAGTTAAGAAAGTGCAAAATAGAGTTTTATAGTTATATAAGGCGTAGAGTATATAATAATAAACGCAAAGTTATAAACTATAGAATGGCGGACTAGAGCTAATAGACTTAAGCGGTACTAAAGAATCTAAGGAGTAAAATAAGAAACTATAGAAACCTAAAGATTAAGGATTAATTAATTAAAGGACTTAGGAGTAGAGGCTAAACTAGGGATCTTAGCAGTAGAAAATGTTTAGGCGGACTCTATAATAAGAAAAATGGTTTAAAAAAGAAGCTTGCATAAATTACGGAAAATAAGGTTATTTTACTAAAGACTATAGAGGTAGTTAGAGTAATTATATAGTAAAGGGCACTAGGTTGTTAGAGTATAATAATATAAATATAAGTGTATTATGTGGGACTAAGGAGTGTTTAATTAAATACTCTGTGTTTTATTATAATAATGCATACCAAATTTATAAAGATACTAAGTATAGCGTAAGCTATTAGCTATAGGAGCTAGAGTTATAAGAACTTAAAAGAACTAAAGAGTTAGATAAAGAATAAGATTAATTCTATATACTGAATTAAGATATTACAGTAACGTGCGGATAAAGATTAGTAATAATAATAATAGAGTCGGAGTACTTATTAATTAATAGCAATAAGAAAGAAAAAGAGGCTAACTAGGGACGCTTAAACCTTAAGTACGCAATAGAAGTAGAGACTGAAACCACTATAGAACGCGGTTTAGTAACGGGTATTATAATACTATTAGATATGGCATCTATTGCTTTATAAAACTAAAGGAGTAATATCTAAAGGAGATTAAGTAAGCAGACAACTATTAGTACTAGCTTACTACTTAGAAAAGGCAAAAGGCTATAGACTTAAGATTCTTAAGATAAGATAAGAGACGCTTAAGATTCTTAAAATAAGATAAGATATACCTAAGAACTTATAATGGATAATAACTGATAGGAAAGGGTAACGGCTTAGTTTAAAGACAAACAAATAAGTACGGGATGACAATTCCTAGGGAATTAAGAATTTAAAGAATAAATAAGGTTTATAAAAATTCTAAGAGAACGCAGTGTTTAGCCTAAAAGTTAAAAAGTTAATACAACGGTTAAAAAGTTTGATAATATTAAAAATCTATTTATAAGACGCAGTAGAATAGAAAGTATAGATAAATTCCAATAGTAAATTCTTATATGACAGGAATAGAAGCTAGATTAGAGATTAGCTATACTAGGATATATAAGGGATAGAGCACCTATATAGAAAGTTACTAATAGACCAAAGGCAGGTATACTAAGAGCTAAGTGGCTAGATAACCTAGAATAAGAAGAGGATCTAGGGATTCTAACTAGGTTTATAAAACAATATATAAAGGGTAACAATAATGCAGTAATAAAGAGATACTTCCTTATAGATAGATTGTATATACTTATAGAGCTATACCGCAAGTGGTATAAGCAATAAGAAAATAATAAGTGCGAAGACTTCTGCATATAGCTAGATAAGAAGGCTATACTAGATTAGGCTATATTAAAAAGATAAATAAGTTATATTAAATGAGCATTAATTATAATGTTAAAGAACCTAGAAGAACAAGCTATAGACTAGAGAGAAATAATATAGATATTAGTACCAGTATATAATATAGTAACGTTTAGACTAATATAGGAAAGGTTTAAACTTAAGGATAAAGATAAGCTAAGAGTTAACCTAAAGCACCTAGAGTATTATATATTGGCATAAATTGCATATATAGATAATATGTGTAATATGTATAGGATACTAAAAGATAAGTACTATAAGTACTTAATAAGAATATACTAAATAACAGAAAAGAAGTGGTTTAGAAACGCTAAGTATATATATAGTTAGCACCTAGTAGAAGTTTAGGAGCTAAGGGACTTAACCCTTTAACTAGGAAGATTTATTATAGAAGAATACCTAGAGGGATAATAGTTGTAGAAGTACCTAAAGAATACTTATCTATAGTATATAGAGGAAAAGAAGTAAACTAAGTATTGGCCTAAGGAGGACTAAGTACAGTTAAGATCTAATAGCTAATAATTAGGAAAAGCAGAGGCCCATAAAACCAAAGGGAGCTAGTAGTAGAGCCTTAGACCCTTAAAGGAATTATAGGACAACACCTGAATTTATAAGTTAATTAGCAGGATTAAAAATTTAAAGTATTAATAAATAGTGGAGTAATAAGAAACTATATATTACTAATAGCAGTTAAAAGGATGGGATTACCTTATAAATAAAAGGAGTACCTATACCTATTAATAACAATTTTAGAAGACCTAATAGCCTATAGAGAAGGTATTATTAACCTTAAAATAGGACCTATTTAGTTAACTATTAAAGGAAGGAAAGTTAAGATATCTTTTAATATCCTACTATTAGGAAAGGATGAGGCAATACTAAAAATGCCTTAGTTATAGGAATACAATCTAAAGATTAATTAGGTTATAGGTTAGGTTAATATTAGGGAAACTTAATAATATAAAATGCGGTAATAAACTAAGATAGTATAATACTAGGTTAGAGTAACGTATAAGGAGACTAAGCAAAGCTTAAGTTGTATACTAAAAAGATACTATAAGTATGGCAAAAGGCTATAGAGCCTAGAAAGTAAGAAGCTGTTAGAGTATATAGTATAAAATTATAAGATAGAACTGGAACTAGGAATAAGTTTAAAGTTTTTTCTAATCTATAAACTTACTAAAACAGAATTAGTAGTACTTAAGGAGTTTATTTAAGAGAACTTATAAAAGGGATATATTAGACCGTTATAGTTATTAGTAGGGTATCTAGTGTTATTTATACTAAAGAAAAAAGGAAAACTTAGGATATATATTAACTATAGATAGTTAAACAGCATTATAAAAAAGGATAGATATCTTTTACTATTAATTAGCAAAATCTAGGATAGGATTAGTAATGCGCAAATCTTTATAAAGATAGATCTAAAGTGGGCATACTATTAGATTAGGATTAAGAAAGGTAATAAATGGAAGGCAGCCTTTAGGTTAAAGGAAGGACTATATAAACTGTTGGTAATATAGTTTAGGCTTATAAATGCACTGGTAACGTTTTAAAAATGAATTAATAGCGTGTTAGGAGAACACCTTAATAAGTTTATTATAGCATACCTTAATAATAATAATATTTACTTAGGGTGTGTTCGGTTGCAATCTGGAGCTTTTTCAATCTGACGTTGGTCCATGCTTTGACCGGCGTCAATTAGTAGATAATTAGTGGCGCTTAATCTGGTAGTCGTACTCAATCTGAAATAAAGCCGACTGTTCGGTTGATCGTTTTGAAAAGGCCTCAGATGAGGCTTAAAATTAGCGACGTCTGCTGCCCGTGTGTTGAGTACGAACACCAACTGGTCGGATCTGAACGGCGACAGTAAGGATTAAGAAGAGGACGTCGTATAGGGCCTGCAGCTGCTGCAGTAATACCGTCGTCGGTGAGGGTGGTGGTGGTGGGGGCATGGTGGGCAATCGGACGGGTGCACGAGCAGAGCTCCGGATTCGACTTGACGATTGATCTGAAAAAAAAAAGCCCCAGATTGATCTGACGCCAAGACCTCAGATTCAACTACTATATACGGTAAAGCGTGCGAATTTGACGTGGTTGCCGATCTGGAGGAGCTCCAGATCGGAAAATCGCCAGATTGACTGAACAGTCACCTCCAGATCAGATTGAGGCTCCAGATCAACTCGGTTCTGAAGCCTCCAGATTCAATCTGGAGCTGCAACCAAACGCACCCTTAATAAGTAAGCAAGAATATGGAGAATATGTTAAGTAGGTCTTAAAGAGACTATAAGAAGAATAGATACTAGGAGCAATTAAGAAATACAAGTTTTTTATAAGGAAGACTAATTTTATAGGATTTGTTATTAAACTAGGCAAGATTAGTATGGACCTAAAGAAAGTGGAGGCTATAGTAAGTTGGCAAAAACCAGAGAATGTTATATAGTTAAGGTTGTTCCTAGGATTTTGTAACCACTATAGGAGGTTTATAGCATAATAGTTAAAGAATATTAAACTATTTATAAGACTTATAAAGAAGGAGGAACTATAGATATGGGGTAAAAAATTAAAGAGACTGTTCTAAAAACTTAAGGAATTATTTACCTAGGATCCAATCCTTAAGATCTATTAACTATAGTTAGAGACAGTGGTTAAAATAGATGTATTAGACTTTATATTAGGAGCATACTTACTAGAAAAGCACTAAGATAGATGGCACCTAGTAGTGTATTATAGTTAAAAGATAACACCGCTAGACCTAAACTATAATATCTATAACAAGGAGTTGCTAGGTATAGATATAGCACTTAAGGAATAGAGAGCATTCTTGCAAGGCACGGAAAAACTATTTATAGTTAAAACGAACTATAAGAACCTAATAGGATTCCTAATAATAAAGGAACTAAACTAAAAACAGGTTAGATGGGCAAAGATGCTTATAGAGTATTATTTTAAAATTTAGTATACTAAGGGTACTAAAAATATAAGAGTAGATATACTTAGTAGAAAGATAGAGTTATAAAATAAAGAAAAGCTATTAAAAGCAATGCTATATAAAGACAAAGACAGATTAATTAGGTATAATTATTTAAAGATTATAGCAATATAAGAAGAATAAGCCTATAAAATACTAGAGAGTATATAGTTATAAAGGATCTAAAAAGCATAGAGTGAGGATTTAGACCTAGAATAGTATAAGTACTAAGAGGCTATATACGTACTAAAAAGAATTACAAAGGAATTTATAGAAGACTTTTATAAAGGAATAACTTAGGGATATAACGGAGCTATAGGCTTAGTGTTAAGACCTTAAAAGGAGTATATTATTTAAAGAATTTAGGGATTAGTAAGACAAGTTATAAGGGAATATTTAGATTGCTAGAAAAATAAACTAATAAGGCATAAGATATATAGGGGGCTATAACCTATTAAAGTACTAGAAAGACTATGGGAGGTTATATTATAGGACTTTATTATAAAGTTGCTAAAATTAAGAGATCCTATTACTAACTAGGAGCATAATATAATCCTTATAATAGTAGATAAGTTAACTAAGTAGGGCTACTTTATAGCATGTATAGAAGAAATCTTAGTAGAGGATATAGCTAGAATCTATATTAAAGAAATATTTATAAGGCACGGAGCACTAATAAAAGTTATATTGGATAGAGATCTAAGATTTATAGCGGTATTCTAGGAAGTATATTTAGCAAAATAAGAAGTTTATACAGTAATGTTAATAGCATATCACCTATAGACAGATGGTTAAATAGAAAGACTAAATTAAACGTTAGAATAGTATTTAAGGCATTATATTAACCATATATAAAATAACTAAGTATTGTTACTACTAGTTATATGGTTTATATATAATGCGACACTATAGGAAGGGATAGGCATATTACCTTTTAAAGCAAATTATGGATATAAGCTAAGAATATTATTATTGCCATAATAAGTAAAAAGGATAAGTAGTATAGCAGAAGAAAGAATGGAGAATCTAATAAATCTTTATATACACCTTAAAGAAACGGCTAAATTAGTATAAGAAAGGATGAAAAGGTACTATAACGCTAAGAGATCTAAGGGACTAGATCTTAAGGCGGGAGATAAAGTGTGGCTACTATATAAAAATTTTAAAAGTCAACGACTAAGTAAGAAGTTAAATTATATTAGACTAGAACCGTTTAAAATTAAAGTAAAGACCTTAGAAGTTATATATAGACTTAACTTACTAAAAAAAAATAAGGATTTACTCTATATAGTATGTCGTAATACTAGAACTAGTATATAGGGATATTAAACTACTGGTGTATAAGGTGGATATATATAAAGGACAAGAAGAAGATAAATAGAAAGTTTTAAGGATTGTTAGTTATAAGGACATTAATAACAAAATATAGTATAAGGTTAAGTAGATAAGCTATAATAAAACTACCTAGGGGCCACTAAGTAACCTAAAAAACGCTATAAGGAAAGTAAAGGGGTATTAGAAGGAATTAGGTTAAAAAGTATTAATAAAGAGGGGTTGCTAAAGAACGAGTTACCTAAAGGGGACCTGAGAGGATTAGCTACCATATTACTTGGAGTTGTTTCCTTCCCTGCTTAGTAAGGACCCATTTTAGCCTCTTTTGCTTCCAACTTATAAAGACCCTATTTAGTAAAACGCTACTCCTTTAAGCGGACCTTTTATAACCCTTTTTAAGACGGACTAATTAAGCATAAGCAGCCCGCTATGCTTTAAATACTTACTGCTCCTTAGTATAAATACGCTCCTTATTATTATAAAGTTTTTGCACCTTAGTAAGAGCTTAAATTAGTTTACCATTTAGGCGCTCGGCCTTAGATTAAACCTAAGACCCTATAATAGGTTAGATAAGGAACCAGACGTCTATACAAAGTAATAAGACATATATACTTAGCGTTAGAGATAGATTAAACGTTGCACAATAAGCGTATATTTAATTTTGTATACTTAGCATAAAAAGAAGGTTGGCGACTAGACGGAGCCGTAATTATAATGTATACTAGCTTCTTCTCCGCACAATAAGAATAAGATGGTATAACTTTACTAAGTAAAAGAATAATAGTTACTAGCTAGTTATAATAATTAGACAGAGAGGATCTAATAGAAGGTATTAGAAATAATAAAGGTCACCAAATTAAAGACGGGAATATTATACCTTTGGTAAACAACTTAGAGATATAAGATATCTTTAAGGATGAAGATAAGGAGGAGGGGGATGGTGTTACAGATCTTATATTAGCAGTAGTACGACTACTTAGAGAGGATATAAATGGGTTAGTTAAGATAGCATAGGAGGCGCTAAAGCCAGTTAAGCTATGGGATAAGGGGTAGCCGAGTTATATAATAGGTTATGTTATAAGTTCGGAATATAGAAACGTGGGAACGTGGGAATATGCAACGTACTAACATACTAATATACTGACGTACTTAGTATGTTTCTTAGGCGCAGGATTGTGTATTTAAAGAACCATAGTCCCTACCTAGATAGTTCTTCTCTTTATAGTGATTCTTAGAATACAATTAGAGTTAATCTGTTGGGTAATTACTCCACCAGTTGTTATCTGTTTGTTATATTGTTGACTTTCTGTTTACCTATATACCCAGCCTAATAACAGGTCCACCGTGGTATGTCCTATAAGGCTTTATTATAATTAGGACTAAGGTCCATAATCTATAAAGCGCAAAAAGCGCTCTAATACTATAGTGCTATTACAGCCTATAAAGAAGACTTGCGTAAAGAGCAAGAAATAGGTTAAATTAGATATGGAATAGATAGGCTCTAAAAACCATAAGGATTAATTGGGGCTACAGCCTAAGGCAGGATAGGTCCTTAGCCTTTTTATATATATAGTATAGAATTAATAGGGTATTTTGCTAGAACTACATTCCCATTTATTAGTCTATATTAAAAATAGTGTTTCTATACCTTCCTAAATGCCTTATAGGGCCTTCCCAATTACTACGATATATAGGAATTAATCCTAAATGCCTAAATTAAAAGCCACTATACCTTATCCCTAGGTGTAGGATTAGTATCTATTAGCCTACTAAGTGATGGCTAATGGGAATAAGATCTAGACCCCTTAGTAGGAGTATAAATAGGTATAAAAATAGGGGCAGGCTAATAAGGTATAGATAAAGTAGAGATTATTAAACGCTTAATACTAATATTAGGCCTAAACCAGTACTAATTGTTACGGACAGCTTAAGTACAATGTTATAACTACCCGGGGAAGAGTTGGCGGAAGCTAGTTAATTGATATAGGTACGGTCTAAGATGGATCTGGTGGAACTATGTAATGAGGAATAATAGCTAAGGTCACGTAATATGATCTATATAATCTGTGTAATCTATATAATCTGTAACGGAGTAGATAGAGTATACATACCTTATAGAGTGAAGGGATTTCTTAGGTGTATAGTTATATATTTAAAGGACCACAGTCCCTACCTAGATAGTTCTCTCTTTATAGTAAATCTTAGAATATAATTAGAGTTAATCTATTGGGCAACCACTCCACTAGTTGTTATTATGTTGTTAACCTGTTTATATCTATATACCTAGCCTAATAATAGGACCCACTATAGTTCTTGCTACAAGGTTTTGTTATATATTTACTACTAAGGTTATAGTATTAAACAAAGTTAAACAATATGCCACTTAAAGCACCAGTTATAACACCATTAACGGCAGCTACTACCTTAGGCGGAGATACCAGTATAGCAGATATGGATTCTTAGATAGTTATGTGAGGTTAGTTATAGGAAATAGTTAATTACTTATAAGATAATAATAGGATACTTAAAGAACGCATTAATGGAATTAGAGCAGTAAAGGTTAAGTTACCTTTAATTAAACAATTTTTAGGAGAGAAGTTAAAGCTTAAAGGGTTCCTTATATAAATACATTTTAAGGTTATACAGGAAGGAGTAAAGTTGGCAACATTATTGGACTAAGTGGCGTATGTAGGATTGTTCCTAATAGGATAAGCACTTAAGTAGTTTAAACCTTATCTTACTAAAATATAGGCTAATGGCATAATAACTACTAACCAAGATGTACGGTATATATTTGCTAGTTAGAATAGGTTTATAGAACGGTTAACATAGATATTTAGAGACCTGGAGGCTATAACTATAGCAGAATAAAAGCTTTAGAACCTAGTATAATAAACCTTAGTAATAGAGTATACAATACAGTTTTAAACACTAGCTATATAGGTTAAACGGAATAATAAGGCGCTTATGGCACAATATAAACAGGGACTTAAGGCTAAAGTCTAGAATGCAATTATTCTAATAGAAGATGCGGATACTCTAAGAGAGTTAATAGATTAAGTAATAAAGATTAATAATAGGATCTATTAAAGGGAACAAGCTAAAAAAGGGTAAGATAGAGTTCTATAGTTATATAAGGCGTAAAGTATATATTAGTAAATATAGAGCCAAAAACTATAGAATGGTGTAGAGCTAATGGACCTAAGCGGTACTAAAGAATTTAAGAAATGGATAAAGAAACTATGGAAACCTAGAGATTAAGGATTAAGTAATTATAGGACTAAGGAGCAGAGGCTAAACTAGGGATCTTAGTAGTAGAAGATGTTTAGGCGGACTCTATAATAAGAAAAATGGTTTAAAGATGGAGCTTATATAAATTGTAAAAAAACAAGGTTATTTTGCCAGAGACTGTAGAGGTAGTTAGAGTAACTATATGGTAAAGGGCACTAGGTTATTAGAGTATAATAATATAGATATAGAGATGTTATGTGGGACCAAGGAGTGTTTAATTAAGCACTTTATGTTTTGTTACAATAACGCATACTAAATTTATAAAGACGCTAAGTATAGCGTAAGCTATTGGCCGTAAGAGCTAGAGTTAAGAGGACTTAAAGGAACTATAGAGTTAGATAAAGAATAAGATTAACTCTATAAGCTAAATTAAGATGTTAAAGTAATATGCGGATAAAGATTAGCAACAATAATAATGGAGTTAGAGTACTTATTAATTAATAGCAATAAGGAAGAAAATAAGGCTAACTAGGAGTACTTATACCTTAATGATGCAATAGAAGCAGAGACTAAAACTACTATAAAATGCGGATTAGTAACGGGTATTATAATACTATTAGATATGATTTCCATTACTTTATAAGATGGAAGGAGTAATATCTAAAGATGATTAAGTAAGTAGATAACTGCTAGTGCTAGCTTACTACTTATAAAAGGTAAAAGGCCATAGGTTTAAGATTCTTAAGAAGAGATAAGGAAAGCTCTAGACTTGCTAGGTATAATAAGGATAGCTTAGAAACCTATAACAGATAAAAACTAATAGGAAAGAGTAGTAACTTAGTTTAGTAACAAATAAATAAGTATAGGATATAAGTTTAAAAACTATAAGTTTGGGGAACAAATAAGAACGTTATTAGGAAGCCAAGATTTTAAGAAATAAATAAGGACTATAGTAATTCTAGGTAAATATAGTGTTCAGCCTAAAGATTAAAAAGTTAATACTAAGATTAGGAAGTAAGATAACTTTAAAGATCTAGCTGTAAGACGTAGAAAATAAGAAACTATAGATAAGTTTAGGTAAAGAATTATTGTATAGGAAGAGCAAAAGCTAGATAAAAGGTTAGCTATATTAGGTTATATAAGGGACAGAGCACCTATATAAAGAGTTATTAATAGGCCTAGTGTAGGGATACCTAAAGTAAAATGGTTGGATAAACTGGAATAAGAAGAGGATCTAGACATTCTAGTTAGATTTAAAGAAAGACACACTAAAGGATATTATGATGCAGTAATAATAAGGTACTTTCTTATAGACAGACTATATATACTAAACCAGTTATATGGAAAGTGGTATAGGTAATAATATAATAATAAATAGAAAGACTTTTATATGTAGCTGAATAAAAAAGTTGTCTAAGACTAACCTATTATAGAAAAACGTATAAATTATATTAAGGGAGTATTAATTATAACATTAAGGAACCTAAAAGAGGATTTAGGGACTAGAGAAGTAAATAACAAATTTTAGTACCTATAGTAGAAATACCAGTGGTTAGGTTAACTAGGTATTAGTTTAAACTTAAGGACAAAGATAAGTTAAGAGTTAACTTAAGTTACCTAGCATACTATATATTATTGTGGATAGCTTGTATAGATAATGTATATAATATACATAGAGCACTAAAGGACAAAAACTAGAAATACCTAATAAGAATATATTAGGCACTAGAAGAAAAGCGATTTAGAGATGCTAAGTATATATATAGATAGCACCTAGTAGAAGTATAGAGTTAAGGAGACCTAATACTTTAACCTAGAAGATTCCTTATAGAAGAATGCCTAAATAGATAATAGTGGTGGGACTGCCTAAAAAACACTTATTTATAGTATATAGAGGAAAAGAAGCAAACTAAGTATTAGCTAAAAGTGGACTAAGTATAAACAGGATCTAGTAGCTAACAGTTAGGAAAAGGGGAGGCCTATAGAACTAGAGGGAACTAGTAGTAGAGCCTTAGACCCTTAAAGGAATTTAAGGACAATACCTAAACTTATAAGTTAAGTAGCAAGATTAGTAGTTTAAAGCGTTAATAGACAGTGGAGTAATAAGAAACTATATATTACTAGTAATAGTAGAGAGGATAGGGTTACTACACAGATAAAAGAAACACTTATATCTACTTATAATAATTTTAGGAGATTAGATAGCCTATGGAGGAGGCATTATTAATCTTAAAATAGGACCTATTTAGCTAACTATTAAAGGGAGACTAGTTAAAATGTCTTTTAATATCTTATTATTAGGAAAAGATAAGGTAATACTAGGAATGCCTTAGTTATAGGAATATAATCTAAAGGTTAATTAGGTTATAGGTTAGGTTAATATTAAAGATACTTAACAATATAAAGTGTAATAGTAAACTAAGTTAGTATAGTACTAAGTTAGAGTAATATATAAGGAGACTAAGTAAGGCTTAAGTTATATACTAAAGAGATACTATAAGTATAGTAAAAAGTTATGGTTACCAGAAAGTAAAAAGCTATTAGAGTATATAGTATGGGACTATAAGATAGAGTTAGAAGAAGGAATAAGTCTAAAGTTCTTTTTAATTTATAAGCTTACTAAAACGGAGTTAGTAGCGCTTAAGGAGTTTATCTAGGAGAATTTATAAAAGGGATATATTAGACTATTACAGTCGTCAGCAGGATATCTAGTATTGTTTATTCTAAAGAAAACGGAAAACTTAGGATGTGTATAAACTATAAACAGTTAAATAGTATTACTAGAAAGGATAGGTATCCTTTACCCTTAATTAGCAAAATCTAAGACAGAATAGGTAATGTAAAGATCTTTATAAAGATAGATCTGAGATAGGTATACTATTAGATTAGGATTAAGGAAGGCGATAAATAGAAAGCAGCTTTTAGGTTAAAGGAAGGACTATATAAGCTATTAGTTATATAGTTTGGGCTTATAAACGCACTAGCAACGTTCTAGAAACAAATTAATAGTATATTAGGAGAACACCTTAATAAGTTTGTTATAGTATACCTTAATAATATTATTATCTACTTAGAAAGTGAGAAAGAATATAAAGAACATATTAAATGGGTTTTAAAGAGACTATAAGAAGAATAAATGCTAGTAGTAATTAAGAAATGCGAGTTCTTTACAAAAAAGACTAATTTTATAGGATTTATTATTAAACTAGAAAGAATTAGTATAGACCTAAAGAAAGTTAAAGCTATAGTAAACTGGCAAGAACCAGAGAATGTTACACAGTTAAGATTATTTTTAGGGGTTTATAATTACTATAGGAGGGTTATAACATAATGGTTAAAGAGCATTAAGCCATTTACAAGATTAATAAAAAAGGAGGAACTATAGGTTTAGGGCAGTAAGTAAAAGAAGCTATTCTAAGAACTTAAAGAGTTGTTTACCTAGGAACCAGTCCTTAAAATCTACTAACTGAAGTTAGAAATAGTTATTAAGATAGATGTATTAAACTTTACACTAGGAGTATGTTTACTATAGAAGCATTAGGATGCATAGCATTTAGTAATATACTATAGTTAAAAGATAACACTACTAGAACTAAACTATAACATCTATAATAAGGAGTTGTTAGGTATAGTTATAGTATTAAAGAAATAGAGAGCATTCTTATAAGGTATAGAGAAACTATTTATAGTTAAGACGGATTATAAGAACCTTATAGGATTCCTAATAATAAAGGAACTTAACTAAAGACAGGTTAAATGGGCGGAAATGCTTATAGAATACTATTTTAAAATTTAGTATACTAAGGGTATAGATAATGCACAAGTAGATGCTCTAAGTAAAAAGGCTAAACTATAAAATAATAAAAAGCCATTAGGATCTTTGTTGCAAAAGGATTAAAATGGATTAATTAGGTATAATTATCTAAAGATTATAGCAACTAGAGAAGGGCAGATCTATAAATTACTAGAGAGTGATTGGATATAAAAGATCTAAGAAGTATAGGTAGAGGATTTAGATATAGAATAGTATAAGAATAGAGAAGCAACCTATGTTCTAAGGTCTATTATAAAAGAGTTTATTAAGTTATTCCATAAGGGACTAACTTAAGGACATAACGGAGCTATAGGCTTAGTGTTAAAACTTTAAGAGGAGTATATTATTTAAGGAATTTAGGGACTAGTAAGATAAGTTATAAGAGAATATCTAGATTGCTAAAGAAATAAACTAATAAGGTATAAGCTATACAGAGGGCTATAACCTATTAAAATACTAGAAAGACTATAGGAAGTTATATTATAGGACTTTATTATTAAGTTATTAAAGTTAAAAGATCCTATTACAGGATAAGATTATAATGTGATTTTAGTAATAGTGGACAAGCTTATAAAGTGGGGATACTTTATAGCATGCACAGAGGAGATATTAGTAGAAGATATCACTAGAATCTATATTAAGGAAGTGTTTGTAAGATACGGAGCATTAAGTAAGATTATATTAGATAGAGATCTAAGATTTATAGCAGCATTCTAGGAGGTATTCTTGGCGGAATAAGGAGTTTACGCAGCAATCTTAATGGCGTATTATCCGCAAATAGATAGATAAATAGAAAGATTAAACTAGACACTAGAATAGTATCTAAGGCACTATATTAATTATGCATAAAACAATTAAGTATTATTACTACCAGTTATATAGTTTATATATAATATAACACCATAAGAAGGAATGGGAACGTTACTATTTAAGGCAAATTACGGATATAAGCCAAGATTATTATTATTACCACGTTAAGCAAAGAAGACAAGTAGCATAGCTAAAGAAAGAATAGAGACTTTAATAAATCTTTATGCAGACCTTAAAGAAATAGCTAAACTAGTATAAGAGCGAATAAAAAGGTACTATAATACTAAGAGATTTAAGGGACTAGATCTTAAGGAGGGAGATAAAGTATAGCTACTATACAAAAATTTTAAGTGTTAACGACCAAGTAAGAAGTTGGACTATATTGGACTAGGACCTTTTAAAATTACATAAAGAATTTTATTAGTTATATTTAAATTAAACTTACCAGCTAAAATGAAAATTTACCCTATATAGCACATTATAATGCTAGAGCTAGCACATGGAAATGTTAAGCCACTAGTTTATAAAGCAGATATATATAAAGGGCAAGAAGAAGACAAATAGTAAGTTTTAAGAATTATTAGTTACAAGAACGTAGATGACAAAACATAGTATAAAGTAAAGTAGATAGGCTACAGTGAGACTACCTAGGAATTACTAAGCAATCTAGAGAACGCTATGGGAAAGGTATAGGAGTATTAGAAGAAAGTAGGTTAGGTAGTATTAATAAAAAAGGATTATTAAAGAATAAGTTACCTAAGGGGGACCTAAGAGGAGCAATTACTAAGCTACTTAGAGTTGTTTCCCTTGCAGAAGGAAAGTCCGTTCTTTTATTACCTAGCTTAGATAGACCCTATTAAATAAGTTTCCACTCCTTAGAACAAACCTTCTTATAAATATATTTAAGGCATTAAAGACGAGCGTGAGCCAAACGCTAAGCTTTAAGGACATGTGTGGACTTTTCTAAGATACGTTAAACCTTAAGCAGCGCGGAGGCTAGCTTACTATTAAGCTTCTTAGCGGTAGATTAAACATAAGACCCTATAATAAGTTACTTAGGGAACCTAAAGACTATTAAGAGTTATAGGACGTATACACTTAGCGTTAGAGACGGAGTAAACGTTATAGGACAATTGTTAGCAACTTAGTCAATCGAGGCACGAGTATGGGAAGAAGGACGCGCAAGCCTATACAATTGGATTGTCTATAAACGAGGATCCAAAGCTAGAGAAAGGAAGGAGAAGAATAGCAGCGCTACTCGATATTTTATGCGGTCCTTAAGTTATATAACTCACATCTACTATAATCCACGTCTACTAAGATCCACCGTTTTCTACTAGCGCCATAACATTACCCCCCCTCCGAAAAAGCCTGCCCTTAGGCTTTATATATCCATATTATATCTATAGGGTATTCTTGTCCTTATGCTCAATAGGCAGCCTATTTTCTTCGCTATACTAGCACTTCATCCACTTATTAAGGTACTTTGGGGGTCTAGGTTTATTAGGGTATTGATTATAGAATTCTTTAAGCTTCTGGGGGTAGCCTATAAAGTTCTAAGCGGGGTACTAGGTTAGGTCTGGATTATAGCCTTTCTATTAGATATGGTATTATAGCGTTCCTTGTACTAGTTTACAGGCTAGTATTTTATTAACTTCCCATTTATTGTTGCTATTAACTTAAATTAGTAGGGGAGGCTTATTCTTTTGTCTAGGTAGTAGGTTATTTACAGCCTTCCATAGCTTATCTAGTAAAAAGACAGGGTAAACCTTAATTAAGTCTGGGAGCTTAACCTTATACAAGTTGCCTTCTTTATTAAGGATCTTATATAGTCCTGCTATCTTATAGTCTAGCTTACAGCTAGGCCGTTCTATCTTCTAGTTCTTTATTATAACCTAGACCCTATTATCTATAGTAAAGTTAGGCTTACGCCTATGCTTATTTACCTGCTATTCCATTAATTTCTAGGCCTTTTTTAGGTTCTTATAGGCTACCATCTAGGCTTTTTCTAGGCGTTTGGCGTATTACTAGGCTTCCTTATAAGATAGTTTTTCGCGTATGGTCTATAGGCCTTCTGGTCTATTCTAGTTAAAGCTAGTATAGGGTAAATATCCTATTTCTAGCTGGATAGGTGCAAACCCTATGGAGTTATAGGGTAGGGTTACCTAGGCGTAGTCTATTAGGGGTAGTAGTTCGCCCTAGTTATCCTAAAAATAGTTAATAAAGGGCCGGAGTCTCTGGTCTAGGTATTAATTTATAATCTCCGTCTAACTGTCTGTCTAGGGGTGGTATGCTATAGAAAGCTTTAGCTTAATGCTAAGGATCTAAGTAAACTTATTCTAGAAGGCCGATATAAACTACGGCCTATAGTCGGATATAATAGTATCTAGTAGTCTATAAATTCGGTAGATATAATAGATATATAGTTGGGCTACCTCCTTAGCATTAATATCCTTATAATAGGGGATTAAGAACAGGCGCTTGCTAAAATGGTTAACTAGGATTATTACTATATTATATCCGTTACGGTCTATAGGTAGCTTATAAAAGTCTATAGAGATATACTACTAGGGGCATTCTAGTATCAGGAGTAGCTTTAATAGTCTTAGGGTCTTATCTTGCGGAATTATAGACCTACAGTAGTTATTATAGTTCTGTATATAGCGGTTAATATCTATAACCATTTTAGGCCAGTAATATTAGTTACTAATAATTTTGCGGGTCTTATTCTTTCTAGGGTAGGCTGTAGAGACCTAGGTATGTGCTTTAGTAATAAGCTAAGTCCATAAGTTCTATTTCTTTACTACTACTAGCCGTTCCTAATGCTTAAGTAATCCGTTTTTAAGGGACTAGGGGCTAGTAACATTCTTTACCTTTTTACAGTACTCCTATAGAGAAGAGGCTGTACGGTTTATCTATAGTAATTTATTAATAAGGTTAAATCCTAAGGGGTTAATAGGATACATCTCGGCGCCTAAAAAGTCTATACTTAGTTCTGCCTATATCTGGGGGTTAAGGTGCTCTGGTTATAGTAGTATCTAGGTCTATAATAAGATCTTTACAGCTATCTGGTTACCTAGGTCCTGTTTATACCTTATAAAAGCATCTGCATAGTTTATAGCGCCTAGTCTATATATAATTAAGAAGTTAAACTAAGATAGGATATCCACCTAGCGTGCCTGTTAGGCTGTAAGAGCCTTAGTTGTTATAAAGTATTCTAGGGCCTTATAATCTAAAACTACCTTAATAGGCTTAGGGGTCCCCTCTAGCTGCACACGCCAGTGCTAAAAGCTAGAGATAATGGCCAGCATTTCTTTATTATAAATATGGTAGTTTAGCTTAGCATCTATTATAGTCTTTAAATAGTATACAATGGGGTGCTATTCTCCATCCAGTTACTTCTGGGAAAAAATACCGGCTATCGCGCTATCTAAGGCATCCGTTTCTAGCATTAAGGGCCGTTTTGGGTTAAAGTGTGCAAGTAGAGGAGCCAATACCAGCCGTTTTTTAAGCTCATTAAAGGCCTGCATACATATGGCGTTAAAGTAGAAGGGCTGGTCTTTCCTAGTAAGGCGGTTAAGAGGCCGGGCGATCCTACTATAGTTCTTAATAAAACATTAGTAGAAGTTACAGAAACCTAAAAATAATTATACCCCCTTTACGGTCCGTGGGGGTGTCCACTAGTTAATTACAGCCGTTTTCTTTAGGTTGGCCTTAATTCCGTCTATACTAACAATAAACCCTAGGTACTTTATATGCTTAACACTAAATTTCAACTTCTTAATATTGGCCTGGAGACCAGCCTTATGGAGCCGTTATAGGACTTTATAGACGTGCTCCTTGTGTTCCAGCTTATTCTTAGAGTAAATTATAATATTATTTAGGTAGGCCGTATAGAAGTCATTAAGGTAGTTAAAGAGTACATTATTTATGTACCGCTAGTACATAGCTGGTCCATTAGTTAGTCCAAAAGGAAGTACCTTGCATTTATACGTTCCATAACGGGTCTAAAATATAGTAAGATCTACGGATCTAGGGTCTATTCTAATTTAGTAAAAGGCCTGGCGGATATTAAGCTTTATAAAAACTTTAGCTCTACTTATTTGGGCCAGTATCTTATTAAATAGGGGTAGTAGATAGCGGTCCTTACGGGTTATATTATTTAGCTTATAGTAGTTAATACAAAAAGAAAGTCCTACATTTAGCTTTTTAATAAAGAGAATTAGTAAGGCAAAAGGGACTTAACTGCTAGGCTTAATAAAGCCCTTATTTAGGTTCTTAATAAGATATTACTTTATAGCCTATAATTTAGCAGTAGATTGCTGACGAAGGGGGCTATAGCTAAGGGTATTTTCCTTATCTAGCTCAATCTTAATCTTGTGGTCGTATAGTTAGTAAGGCGGGAGCATATTAGATACTACCTTTAAGAATACGTCCTTGAATTTCCGGTGTTAATGGGGTAGTTTCTGTTCTACCAGCTCCTTATCTATAAGCTCGCCTTCCTGTCCGCTAAGCTCGCTTTCCTTTTTTTTAATTATTTAATTAATTTTATATAAGCTAGTGGTAAAGGTAACGGTATTAGGTTAGACTAAGTTCTAATAGAATCCTACAGCGCTAATGCAGCAGATATCAACCGGGGGAAGGTCCATAGGTTTCTTTATAGACTTTTATTAGGCCGTATTTTACAGTATAGGGTTTATAGTCTTCCTTAGCTTACATTCCATTTTCTATAAGTTATCCTTCTAGTCTATTAGTTTAGTATAGCGTCTAGTATTCCTAGCCTTCCTTTATAGCTGCGTAGGGCCTAAGTTCTTTATAGGGGACTTGGCTAGGTTACTACTAATTTCCTAGGTCTTTGGTGCGGGTAGCGTAATATAGGTAGTCTAGGGGCGGTATAGTATACAAATCCGTTACGGATTAAGCTATACGTCCTTCTCAAAGGCCTGGTCTCTACGCATAGCATTAGCTTGGTAGATGGTATTAATCTAGGGCTGTATAAGGTTCTCTATTATAATACTAATTTCTTTTATAAAGGAAGGGGTTAGGGGTAGGGATTCGGGCTAGAGGAGCTGTCTATTCTATATGTCAAGCTATAAGCCTAAATAGGCTAGCTATTTTCTTTCTAAGGTTATATCATGGCTTCCCAGGTCCGTAATAAGAAAGGGGACATTATACTACCTTCGTCCGTTAATATAGAGGTAGATCCGTAAGATAGTTATAATAGGTGGCCCTATTCTTCTATTATACCCATAAATAGGAACTGGTTTAGGCAGTTCCTTAAGGGGCGCATTTAAAAATTCGGCCAGCTTTATAGCGTACTAAGTGTCTATTAAGGCAAAGGCATTTGCTCCAGAGTCAGCTAAAGCAGAGGTTAAAACTTAATATCTATTATAAAATAAAGTATAAGGGATAGTGCAGCTTCTTCCACCAACTAGCCGACCTAGATTAATATATAATATGTTAATCCCTTTTGACCCTAGAGAGGAGTCTTCCTCTAAGGTTCCTCTTTTTCCAACTCCACGCTATCCTCCTGTATTAACAGGACCTCGTCTATTTTTGCCTTTATTAGGCAGTCCTTAGTAAAGTGGTCCTTCTGGCCATATAAGAAGTAAGCCCCTTAATTACTAAGGGCCTATCTACAGGGGTTGCTATATGTAGGCCAAGCATGCGCCGGACCCGTAGCAGGGCTAGCTGCGCAGCTAGCTGCTAAATTAACGGCGGGCTGTACGGCTAGTGCCATAGGAGTTACCAATTATACTATGGCACTATGGGCCGTTCTTATAGCGCTTATGGTCTGGTTTAAAGAGTTTCTGGCTTTATACCGCTTAGCTCATGCCTTAATTCAATAGAGGCCTTAATTAATAGCTAGGCAGTGGTCCGTAAGTACCTTTAGCGTCTATACAGTAGTAAAAACTAGCAGTATAGCGCGCTGTAAGTCTAGGGTGAGCTTGTCAAAGAGGTCTAGTATTAGGTCTTTATAGGAAATTTAGGCTTGGCCGGCTAGGTGCAGAAAGCAGGTCTAAAAGGCCAAAAAGGTCTCTATCGTTTTTATATTAAGGGCTTTATAATCAAGGCGGGCGTTCTATATCTTAAAGGGGTCCTTATAAATAGAAGATAGGTGGTTAATTATCTTTTCTTTAGAGAGGAAGGGGTTTGCTAAGTCCTAGGCATATCGCGGATGTAGATACGTCTATACATCCCCGCCAGTACAGCCAAAGACGTAGGCCATTTTAGCTTAAGCAGTAGGGAAGTAGTCTATATTAACTTTAAGCTTGTCTTGCAGTTAAAGCTTCTAATTGTTAAACATAGGGTCAGTTCCGTTTATAAGCAACAGGGGGTCCGCAACCTTCGCGGACCGCAATAATGCTAATGCTGTACGTTGGGCTAGGGCCTTAAGGACTATAGTAAGTCTATAAGTGTCTGATGACTCCTTGCTAGATATAGGGGTGTCTTTAGTTTCAAGCAGCTCTCAAAGCCGTTTAATTTTGGCATTAGCTGCTGCAAGTTCTTCCTAGGGGGTCAAGACGGCAACTGTTTCACTATTGGAGGTATTTGTGGGTCCTGCAGCAGCTTTACCAGCTGCTGTATTTCTTGGCATAGCAGTAGGGGTATTAGGTAATTTCCGGTGTTTGTTTATTTTCTAGGGGTTCTGGTCTATGCGTGTCCTATTCTTAGGTTTCACGTTCTGTTTGTATTTTTTTGGTTCTGTCCTGTCCTTAGGGTCCTATTCTATTCTGTTAGTGTCCTTTAGGTCCTTTTCTATGTCCTTGTCCTATTCGTAGTTTATAGATATTTTTAAGTTCCTTCTTAGGAAAGAAGAGTAGTAACAAGCTTTGGATAATATTAGCAACTTAGTTAATTAAGGCACGAGCACGGGAAGAAGGACGCGCAAGCCTATACAATTGAATTGTCTATAAACGAGGATCCAAAGCTAAAGAAAGGAAGGAGAAGAATAGCAGCGCCGCTTAATATTTTATGCGGTCCTCGAGTCACGTGACTCGCGTCTACCATAATCCACGTCTGCCAAGATCCACCGTTTTCCACCAGCGCCGTAACAACAATTAAATATTTGCTTTAGTGCACTCTAAGCAAGAGGAAGGTTATTAAGATAAAGGACTCGCTAGCGTAATATAGACTAACCCCTCTTTTGCATAATAAGAATATAAAGATGGCATTATTTTACCTAGAGATAGTATTACAGCAATAGTATAAGACTAATAAGCTATAGAAGAAGAAGAAGAAGCTTTAGGCATAATAAGTAAGGATATTAACCAGATTAATTAAACGGACATTACACCTCTAGTGGATAACTTAGAGATATTAGAAATCTTTAAGGATAAAGATAAAGAGGAGGGAGATAGTGTTACGGATAGCTTAAGTATAATATTATAACTACTTAGGGGAGAGTTGGCGGAAGCTAGTTAGTTAATACAGGTATAGTCTAGGATGGATCTAGTGGAACTATATAACAAGGAATGGTAGCCAAGGTCACGTAATATAATCTATATAATCTATATAATCTATATAATCTGTAACGGAGTAGATAGAGCACACATACCTTACAGAGCGAAGGGATTTCTTAGGCGTATGGTTGTGTATTTAAAGGACCACAGTCCCTACCCAGATAGTTCTCTCTTTATAGTAAATCTCAGAATACAATTGGAGTTAATTTATTGGGCAACTACTCTACCAGTTGTTATTATGTTGTTAACCTGTTTATATCTATATACCCGGCCTAATAACAGGACCCACCATAGTTCTTGCTACAAGGTTCCGTTACACTAATAAAGTTTTTAAGGCGTAAGCTTATAGTTAATAAAGACATGCTTAAGCCTAAAATAAATAGAGATATTAGCTGGCTGGTATAGACTAGAACTACTAAGACCTTGCTATAATAATTATTAGATATTTATCTGCTAGGTACCTAAAGGGTAACCTACTTAATACCGCATTATATTGTGCTCTTTTAAAACTTAACGCGTATGCATAAACTTCTTTTTATAGTAGATAATAACCTTCTTCTTATTACCCCCATTCTTTACCTTATCCTTAGTATACTAACCTTACTCCCTTATTAGGCATTACTAGCTAGCGTACTAGGAATTATAGGCGGTGTAGATAGCTGTGGCATAGTCTTAAATTTAACCTAAATATTTAGTATTGGCGCTAGAATAAGAGAGAGCCTAGGTAATATAGTAGTTAAGGATATTAAAGGATTGTTGCTACTTAGGCCTAGGCTATATTAAAGCTTAAAGTTAGTAATAAAAACCTATTAAGGATAGGAAAGCTTACCTTAATGCAACTGCCGCTCTTAGTACGCATATATTAATTACAAGGACTAAAGGTATTGGACCTTATATAGTAGGTCTTATTATAAGTATTTAGAATCTTCTTATTAGACTTCTGGTTTTTTAAGAATATATAGGTAAAATTATTTAGGTAGGACCAGCACTAATTGCGGGTTAGTAGAGGTTGAGATTCTATATATAGCGGCAGGACTAAAATACGCTATAGAATTGACTTAAAAGAGTAGTTAGTAGGAGAGTAAAGAGGTCTATTAAATTAATAATGGAAAAGAAGAAAATTGTAATAATATATTAAAGATAGGTGTAAAATTAGATAAAGGTTAATAATGGGAAATAAGGTGTTAAGGAAAAGGAGCAGCTTAATAAGTAAGGTGTCTCTATACTTTACCTTTTAATACCCTTCTAGTAAATAGCTATAACTATTATAGAGTAAGTATAAGTGGTAATAATATAGAGCGAAGTAGATATTATTAAGCTATATACATAAACTGTGTAATAAGGTTAAGATATTGTGTAAGGAGAGAAGGTAAGGAAACGGGAAGAAAGGGTATATATTATTAGTTTGGTTGCTTAGTTAATATATACATAGAGTAGAATAGGATTTAAGTAGTGGTCCTGGCAAAACTTGGTAGGATTTAGTAGACTTGGCAGAATATAGCAAAATGTGGTAGATTGCCGTAGATTGCCAGTAGATTGCCATTGGATTATTATCTTACGGTTAGTATCTTTTTGCTATATTAGTGGAAATAGGTAGATATAGGTAAATATATATAAGGTGTTACGGAGGTATCCCATAACAGTACCCCTCCTTTAAATTTAAGCTTCTATAAGATAGGGCTATAGTAGTTCTAGGTAGAGTTTATAAAAGTCTTCTGCGGCTTATATAAGTCCTATAGAGTTAATAGGTTCCTATAAGGGCTTAATAAAGCCTCTCCATTTTGTAAGGTATATATATTTACATTTCCGTTTATTATACTTAATATTATTAACTCTTTTAATAAGGTATTTATCCTTACTATCCACCTTAACTAGTAGGGGAGGGTCTTAGATCTATCTAGGCAGGGCGTCTAATATAAGGGCGGTAGGATAAAGGACTAATATATAGAATATAGGGTGGATTTTAACCATATTAAGGAGCTTTAGTTAGTAGGTATAAGGAAAGACAACTTTTTTAACCTTATAAGGGCCAGCGTTCTTCCAATTAAGTTTCTTAGTAGGTTATTTTATGTTTAGATTTCTTGTATCTAGCTAGACAAAGTTACTAATTTAGTAAGCTAGTACTAGGGTTTAGTTCTTATTTGCTGCGGCTTTATAGATAGATTGGGCCTATGTTATTTTATTAGTAAGGAACTCTTATAGTTCTTCTATCTTCTTTATAAATTTATTTGCTTCTATAACTTATAAGGCCTAATAAGCTAGGTAAGGGACATTACTAAAGGGCTTAAAGCCTATTTATGGGTGCTAATTGTAATTAGCTAGAAATAGGGAGACCTTTATAGTTTCTAAGACAGAGTTATTTATAGTAAACTCGGTAAATATAAGCTAATTTATTTAATTATCCTGTAAATACAATATGTATATCCAAATATACTGTTCCATTATAGCATTTATATATTCCATTTAACCATCTATTTCTAGGTAATATACTATAGATAATAGTGCTTTAATGCGAAGTTAGGTAGTTAGTTCTTTTTAAAACGCTAAAATAAACTGTCTGCCTTTATTAGAGATAATTATTTTAGGGAGTCTATGGAGTTTTTATATATAATCTAGAAATAGTTAGGCAATGGCAGGTGTTAATATATTAGGGTAGGCGATTAAGTATCTTATCTTAGATAGTTAATCTACAACTACTATAATATTTACACAGCCTTTACTTATAGGGAGATTAACAATAAAGTTAATTAAGATATCCTTCTATCTTTAGTCTAGAATAGGTAGTAGCTTTAAAAAGACATTATACGTCTTATGTAAAGCTTTAGCTTATTAGTAGGTATAGTAGCTAGAGATATACCTCTATATTATATTATACATATTTGGCTAGTAGTACTCCTATTAGAGTAGTTCTAGGGTTTTTCTATAGACTAGGTAGCTGGCTACTAGTAGGTTATATACATGTTTAAGAAGCTTAAGCTTAAGTTTATTATAGTTAGGTATAATTAGGTAGTTCTAGTAGTACAAGCGGTCTCTATAAGCTTTATATTTACTTAAAGAGATCTTTTTAAAGCGTCTAACGCCACCTTAAATTAGCTTAAGTGTCTCTTAGATAAACTTATTATTTAGGTATTTATTAATTATAATCCATTTAATTAATTAATTAGTTATTTTAAGGATATATACTATAAGGTCTTTAGCTAGGGGATTAAATAATTTAGGGTAAAGTAGGGTTTAATTATAGTAGGCATGCACTTCTTTTTGTGCTGGTATGTCTTATAAACATTAGGTTAGGGTATTAGGTTTTTAACCTTAAACACCTAAGTAGTATATAATTAAAAATTAGAAATAAGATAGATATTCTAGCCAGCGGGCTTAATAATAACTTAGCTGTTTTATAGTTATAAAGTACTATAAATTCTTATAGTTGTAAAGGACCTTAATTAGAAATCTGGTACCTTTTAGTTTAGGTTGCTATTATTTAAAATATCTAATAATAGCCAATAATTCCTTATTATAGATCTCATAGTTATATTTAGCTAGAGTTAGTTATTTTAAGAAGTATGCTATAGGGTATAGTATTCCTTCCTTATTATAGTAAGACAGAATACCTCTAATAACATAGTTAGATAAGTTAGCTTCTATAACACTTTTTTAATTTAGGTTAAAGTATTAGAGTATAGGTGTAGTAGTAAATATAACTTTTAAATAGGTAAAGGCCTTCTTACATTCCTTATTAAAGATAAAGGTTTTATCCTTTTAGGTTAGAGCTATAAGGGGTAAGACTAGGGCAGAGAAGTTATTAATAAACTATTAGTAGAAGTTAGTAAATCCTATAAAGGCTCTTACGTTCTTAATATTCTTAGGTTCTTACTAGGTTATAATTACTTTAATTTTCTTTATGTCTATTTATATGCTGTTTATAGAAATAATAAGTCCAAGATATAGGACTTCCGTTTTATAGAATTTACATATATCTATATCTAATTATAAGCTAGCACTACGCAGGGCTTCTAAGACAAAATAAATATGTTTCTTATATTTAGTTAGGTTATTGCTATATACTAGGATGTTATTAATATAAGCAGTATAGAAAACGTCTAGATAAGGTTATAGGGTATTATTTATAAAGTATTAGAATAAACTTGGGGCATTTATAAGGCTAAACAGCGTTACTAAGTATTTAAATAGTCTATATCTAGTATAGAATATAATAAGCTATTTATCTCCCTTTATAATATAGAGGCGGTTAAATGCGTAGATAAGGTTGAGTTTTGTATAGTAGTAAGCCTTGCTTAATTGGTTTAGTATCTCTTAAATTAACAGGAGCAGGTACTAATTCTTAATGGTAACAGCGTTAAGAGCTTAGTAGTCTATATAGAAGCGTAGACCGCCACTAGATTTCTTAACAAATATTATAGGTATAGCTATAGGTAAAGAGCTTACTCTAATAAATCCTTTACTTAGGTGCTTGTCTAAGTACTTTTATAGTACTTTAAGTTTGTTCTATAATATTCTATATAGGGGTTTAAATCCTAGCTGTTTTCCTTCTTTAAGTATAATCTTATAGTTATATAGTTAGTGTTCTGCTAACTTGTTAGCTTTCTTTTATAAAAATACCTCTAGGTGCTTATAGTAGTATACTAGTACTTTTATGACAGGGTTAGTATACTTTTTTAGTACTAGGGCCTTTTTAATATCGGCCATTATAACGGTAAAGATTATATATTTAGGTTTCCTAGTAAGTCGTGCTAATAGGGTAGCTCTAATTATATAGATATCTAAGGTATTAAGTAAGCTTAGGTTATCCTTAGTTTTTTATATAGTTTTAGGTTTAGTGTTAGGTATAGAGTTAGTATTAGGTATAGAGTTAGTATTAGGTATAAAGTTGGTATTAGGTATAGAGTTGGTATTAGGTATAGAGTTAGTATTAGGTATAGAGTTAGTATTAGGTATAGAGTTGGTATTAGGTATAGAGTTAGTGTTAGATTTAGGTTTGGGTTCTTTAAGTATCTTTTTTATAGTAGAATATTAGTTCTTTTGGTATCTTTATATATTAAGCTTAAGCTTTTGCTTAGTTTGGGGTGCAGCGGTTAGAGTTAGTGTTATGGGACACCCCTATAACACCTTATATACGTCCACCTGTTTCCACTGACTGAACAACCGAAGACCAATCATGAGACGGCAATCTGACAGCAATCTGCTGTATTCCGCCGCAATCTGCCGTCTCTACTGTCGGAGTTGCCAACTGGCAACTTTAAGGACCTCTAACTGCCGAATTCTGCTAAGTTCTACCAGAACCGCCACCTAAGCTCTACCCTGCCTGTGCGTAGTATAGTACCTGTTAACCTAGCAACTAAGCGAACGTTATATACCCTTTTTCCCCTATTTCCTACTTTCCTTTCCTTACGCAACGTCTTAACTTTATTATATAGTTTATGTATATAGCTTAATAATATCTACTTCGCTATATATTATTATCGCTTGTGCTTACTCTGTGACACTACGTTGCGTTAACCCTATATACTACCCTCTGAAATATAGAACGACCCCAAAGCCCCTATAATAGCCATTGGCATTATATCCGCACTCTAAGAATAATTGGTAGAAATATAGAAGTCCTTTATGGACGCCCTTATACAGAACTAAGCCACTTTAACTTAATAATAAGCCGAATAAGAAGCACGACACCGGCAATTAATTAAAGACCTCTAAGAAGAAATCCGCACCCTTAAGATGCCTATATTAGGGCCCTAAGACCAAACACTATCTCTAGAGATAAATACGTGGAATAAGAGCCCTGAACCTATAGTAGTTACTTACCCTAAACTAACTACTATACTATAACGATCTAAACAACTACTAGACCCTCCAATATTTACTAATAAACGATAAGAACTCCAATTATTCCTAAGCCGGCTTAAAAATAAGCTAACTAGTAACGCTAACCGCTACCTAACTAAAGCCAACTAACTCTGCTACGCCCTAAGTTAATTAGGAGGAGATATAGCTGACCTTATTAAACCTCTTTAACTAAACTTAGTACTAAGCCTAATTGTACTTCTTAAAGCTATGTATGGTAACCCGAACCGCCAAGTTACTACTTAGAGAAAGATAAACTATATAACTTAAGGAATAAAAAGCTTCCTAGTATACTTCTCCGAATTCAACCATTACGCAAAAGAAATAGGCTGGAACGACTCTATACTAATTAACAGCCTTATTAAATCCCTAAGCCCTAAACTGAAAACCTTCCTAATAGGTATAGACCTATTAGGAGCTCTTAACGCCTATATAAATGTTATTAATAAATAATATAATGATATACTACGCCTGACACCAAAGTCTGCTCCTTAATACAATATAACAAACCCGCGAATGTCTACTAAGTTATTATCTCAGCCTAAGCACCCCAATGCTATGGATATCAACACTGGAATCCTAGGATACGCCCTACTAGGGTCCTTTAAATGAGAATAACGTACTAAGCTAGGCCTCTGTTTTAAGTGTAGAAGTAGCTCCTATTTCTCTAACTACTGCTCCGCCCCTATACCCCAACGCGAATTACGAACGGCTAACACTAGCAGCCGTTTACCGCATTAATCCTCTAGCTACCGTCCCCAATCTCTACCTGGTTCCAGCCCCGTATCTAGTAAGCACTACTTACGAGGACAAAGCTATAACTAACACGCTATAAGAACTCCACCCCGATTGCCTCTAAAAGGAAGGTTCTGGAGCTAAGTTGCTCTCCGGGACGGCGCTGCCTTAGGATCTCATTGAATGCTTTAGATGTTATAAACTCTAACTCTTAGGATTGCAGCATAACCATCAACTATTATCTTCGGCAGAATAATTAATAGGTTAATACTTAAGTCCTAATTAATACAGGAGCTAGTAGCACAGGATTTATTAACAAGATCTTTATATAAGATAATGGTTTTACTCTAACCCCCCTTAACCGGCATATTGACGTATTTGGATTTGATGGCAAATGTACTATCTTGGGCCGTATTACCTATATAGTATTTCTAAGACTCTAATACCTAAACTATAAAGAACTAATTAAGCTTTTCGTTACCACTCTAGGTTACTTAGTAATACTTAGACAACCTTGGATAAAGCTATATAAGGTAACCATTAATTAGGACAACCTTAAGCTTCTATTTACCGCCTCCCATTGCAAGCAGAAGTGCCTTATGACTCGCTACTTAGACCCTAAACCGAAATCTAAAAAATCCACTAGGATCTATTAGTCTAAAAAGTCCACCTAATTCCACCAAGAACCCGAAAATCATACTAAACTATACAAACTAACCCTAACTACTGTGCCACCCCAAACCAAGCAGAAGCTTAAACTTAAGCTTAATATATAAAAGTACCAGAAGAACTGGTATTCTACTATAAAAAGGATACTTGAAGAACTTAAACCCGAATCCGATACTAACTCCGTACCTAACACTGAACCTAAAGTTAAATAAGAAATAGTAGATAATTAAAAGGAAGTTGCTAGCTGGCAACTCGCCCCCCTTTCTATGGATATTTATATGATTGGAGCTACCCCGTTAGCATAACTCGCTAGGAAACCTAAACATACAATCTTCGCCGTTATAATGGCCGATATTGAAAAGGCCCTAGTACTAAAGAAGCACACTAACCCTGCCACAAAAGTACCAATATGCTATTATAAGCATCTAGAAGTATTTTCACGAAAGAAAGCTGACAAGTTAGTAGAGCACTAACTATACGACCACAAGATTATACTCGAAGAAGGAAAACAACTAGGATTTGGACCCTTGTACAGAATGTCCCAAAATGAACTCCAAGTATTGCGGAAGTACTTGGACGAACACCTAAGTAAAGAATTTATCAGAGTAAGCTCTTCGCCTATAGCTGCACCTGTAATCTTTGTTAAGAAACCTAGCGGTGGTCTGCGCTTCTGTATGGACTACTAAGCTCTTAACGCTATTACCATTAAGAATTGGTACCCGCTCCTATTAATTTAAGAAATACTAAACTGATTAAGTAAGGCTCGTTACTATATAAAACTCAACCTTATCCACGCATTTAACCGCCTCCGTATCACAAAAGGAGATAAATGGCTTATAGCATTCCGTACTAGATATAGACTATTTAAATACTTAGTAATGCCATTTGGCCTCGCAAATGCCCCAAGTTTATTCTAATACTTTATAAATAATACCTTATGACCTTACTTGGATGTTTTCTATACTACTTATATCGACGATATCCTAGTATATAGTAATAACCTAGCTAAACATAAGAAACATATTAATCTTGTCTTGGAAGCCCTATATGGAGCTAGACTATAATTAAATGTAGATAAATGCGAGTTTTATAAAACGGAAGTTCTATACCTTAGACTTATTATCTCTATAGACGGTATATAAATAGACCTAAAGAAGATTAAAGTAATTATAAACTGGCAAGAACCCAAGAACGTTAAGGATATAAGAGCCTTTATAGGATTTGCTAATTTCTATTAATGGTTTATTAATAACTTCTTTACCCTAGTTTTACCTCTTGTGGCTCTAACCTAAAAGGATAAAGCCTTTATCTTTAATAAGGAATATAAGAAGGCCTTTACCTATCTAAAAGTTATATTTACTACCGCACCTGTACTCTAACACTTTGACCCGAACTAAAAGAGTGTTATAGAAGCTGATTTATCTGACTATATTACTAGAGGCATTCTGTCTCAGTATAATAAAGAAGGGGTACTGTACCCTGTAGTATACTTCTTAAAACGACTAAGTCCAGCTAAATATAACTATAAGATCTATGATAAAGAATTATTAGCTATTATTAGATATTTTAAATAATGGTGACCTAAACTGGAAGGCGCTGGATTTCTAATTAAGGTCCTCAGCAACTATAAGAATCTATAGTACTTTACAACTACGAAATAGCTAAGTTATTATTAAGCCTACTGGTTAGAATATCTGTCTTAATTCCAATTCTTAATTACGTACTGCCTAGGCGTTTAAGGTTAAAAACCTAATACCCTAACTTGACGTTTACAAGACATAACAGTATAGGAAGAAGTGTGTACCTACTATAAACAAACCCTGCTTTGTCCTAAATTATTTAATCCCCTAGCTAAAGACCTTATGGTATACATTCTTGAAATAACTGATTAATTAATTAAACAGATTATAATTAATAAATACCCAAACAACGAGTTTATCTAAAAGACACTTAAGCTAATTTAAGATAGCGTTAGATGCTCCAAAAAGATCTCTCTAAGTAAATATGAAGTTTGCGGAGACCGCTTATACTACTAGAACCGCCTAGTTGTCCCTAATTATAATAAACTTAAGCTTAAGCTCCTTAAATACATATATAACCTACCAGTAGCCGGCCACCTAGGCTAAGGAAACACCCTAGAGCTACTCTAATAGGAGTACTACTAGCCAAATATATATAACATAACATAAAGGTACGTCTCTAGCTGCTATACCTACCGACAAGCCAAAGCTTTATATAAGATATATAACGGCTTTCTAAAGCCACTGCCTGTTCTGGACCGAAGATAGAAGGATATCTTAATTAACTTTATTGTTAATCTCCCCAAAAGTAAAGGCTGCATAAATATTATAGTAGTTATAGACTAACTATCTAAGATAAGATACTTAATCGCCTGCCCTAATATATTAGCACCTGCCGTTGCCTAACTGTTTCTGGATCACGTATGGAAACTCTATAGACTCCCTAAAATAATTATCTCTAATAGAGGCCGCCAGTTTATCTTGGTGTTTTAGAAAGAACTAACTACCTAACTCTATATTAAAGTACTGTTGTCTACGGCATATTACCCAGAAATGGATGGTTAAACGGAACGTGCAAATGCTATAATGGAATAGTATATTTGGATATACACGTCATATCTATAGGACGACTGGATGGACTGGCTTATATTTACTAAGTTTACTATAAATAACTCTGTCTTAGAAACTATAAAGGTCTCCCCGTTCCTAGCTAATTACTGCTAGCACCCGCGAATAGGTTTTAAACCCTTTAGTAATGTTCCTCGTCCAGCTTATTAGGCCTTATAAGTTGCAGAAGCAAATGAATTTATAAAGAAGATAGAAGAACTATAGGAGTTCCTTACTAATAAAATAACATAGGCCCAGTCTGTCTATAAAGCCGCAGTAAATAAGAACCAAACCCTAGCACTGGCTTACCAAATTGGTAACTTTATCTGGCTAGACACAAGAAATCTAAATATAAAATAACCTACTAAGAAACTTAATTGGAAGAACGCTGGCCCTTATAAGGTTAAAAAAGTTGTCTCTCCTTATACCTACTAACTGAAGCTCCCTAATACGGTTAAAATCCACCCTATATTCTATACGTCAGTCCTCCACCCTGCCGCCCCTATATTAGACGCCCTGCTTAGACAGATCCAAGACCCTCCCCCACTAGTTAAAGTGGATGGTAAGGATAAGTACCTCATTAAAAGAGTTAACAATATTAAGTATAATAAACGGAAACGCAAATATATATACCTTACAAAATAGAGAGGTTTTACTGAACCCTTATAGGAACCTGCCAACTCTATAGGACTTATATAAGCCGTAGAAGACTTTTACAAACTCTACCTAGAACTACCACAGCCCTATCTCGCAGATGCTCAAGTTTAAAGGGGGGGTACTGTTATAGGACGCCCCCGTGATACCTTACATATGTCCACCTATTTCCACTAACTGAACAACTAAAGACTGATTATAAGATAGCAATCTAATAGCAATCTGCCGTATTCTGCCGCAATCTGCTATCTCTACTGTCAGAGTTGCTAACTGGCAACTTTAAGGACCTCTAACTGCCGAATTCTGCTAAGTTCTACTAGAACCGCCACCTAAGCTCTACCCTGCCCGTGTGTAGTATAGTACCCGTTAACCTAGCAACTAAGCGAACGTTATGTACCCTTTTTCCCCTATTTCCTACTTTCCTTTCCTTACGCAACGTCTTGACTTTATTACATAGTTTATGTACATAGCTTAATAATATCTACTTCGCTATATATTATCATCGCTTATGCTTACTCCGTGACAGTTAGTTTATATAGTTTGGTATAATTTCTAGGTTCTTAGTGGATGTTAGTGGAATTCTTATATTAGCGGAATTCAGTAAAATTCTTAGGTTAGTAGGATTAGGTGGACTTTTTAGGTATAAGGTAGATATTAGTAGAAATTTTAGACTGGTGGGTTTTGGTGGATTTTTTAAATTTTAGTTTAGGGTCTAAGTAGTAAGTTATAAGGCACTTCTGCTTATAATAGGAGGCGGTAAATAGAAGCTTAAGGTTGTTCTAATTAATAGTTACTTTATATAGCTTTATCTAGGGCTGTCTAAGAATTACTAGGTAACCTAGGGTAGTTATAAAGAGCTTAATTAATTCTTTATGGTTTAGGTATTAGAGTCTCAGGGCCGCTATATAAGTAATATAGCCTAAGACAGTGCATTTGCTATTAAATTTAAATACATTAATATGCTGGTTAAGGAGTATTAGGGTAAACCTATTATCTTATATAAAGATCTTATTAATAAATTCTATACTGCTAGCTCCTATATTAATTAGGACTTAAGTATTAGCCTATTAACCTTTCTGCTAAAGACAATAGTTAATAGTTATACTATAATCCTAAGAGTTAGGGTTTACTATATCTAATGCATTTAATAAGATCCTGTAACATAGCTGTCCTAAAGAGTAACTTAACTCTAGAATATGCCTTTTAGTAGTAAGCGGGAAGGGGTTCATTTAGAATATTAGTTATAACTTTGTCCTTATAAGTGGTGCTTACTAGATATAGAGTTGGAGCTAGATAAAGATTGGAGTTAATAGCTAGAAGATTAGTGCGGTAAATGGCTGCTAGTATTAACTATTTATAGATCTTTTTAGAAGGGGGCGGAGTAGTAGTTAGAGAGGTAGGAGCTACTTCTATATTTAAAGTAGAGGCCTAGCTTGGTGCGTTGTTCTTATTTAGAGGACCCTAGTAGGGCATATATTAGGGTCCCAGTGTTAATATCTATGGTATTAGGGTGCTTAGGCTAGGATAATAACTTAGTGGACGTTTATAGAGTTGTTATATTATATTAAGGAGCGGACTTTAGTGTTAGGCGTAGTATATCATTGTACTATTTATTAATAACATTTATATAGGCGTTAAGGGCTTCTGGTAGGTCTATATTAATTAGGAAGGTTTTTAGTTTAGGGCTTAGAGATTTAATAAGGCTGTTACTTAGTATGGAGTTATTCCAGCCTATTTCCTTTGCATAATAATTAAATTTAGAAAAATATACTAGGAAAATTTTCTTTTCTTAAGTTATATAGTTTATCTTCTTTTAAGCAGTAGCTTGGCAGTTTGGGTTACTATATATAGCTTTAAGAAGTATAACTAGGCTTTATACTAAGTTTGGCTAAAGAGGTTTAATAAGGTTAGCTATGTCTCCTCCTAGTTAACTTAGGGCGTAGTAGAGTTAGTTAGCTTTAGTTAGGTAATAGTTAGCATTACTAGTTAGCTTATTCTTAAGCTAGCTTAAGAATAACTAAAGCTCTTATTATTTGCTAGTAAATACTAGAGGGTCTAATAGTTTTTTAAATTATTATAATATAGCAGTCAGTTTTACTGGTAGGATAACTATTACTAGTTTAGGGCTCGCGTTCCGCGTATTGGCTTCTAGTAATAATAATTAGTCTTAAGGGCTTAGCATAGGCATCTTAAGGGTGCGGATTTTTTTTTAGAGGGCCTTAATTGTTTTCTGGTGCTATACTTCTTATTTAGCTTGCTGTTAAGCTATAGCAGCTTAGTTTTATACAAGGGCGTCTATAAAGGACTTTTGTATATCTGCTAATTATTCCTAAAGTGCGGATATAATATTAGCGGCCATTATAGGGGCTTTAAGGTTATTCTATATTTTAAATAGGGCAGGGTAAAGTGTAGGTTTTTAAGGTTTTAACGTAATATAGTGTCACAGAGTAAGTATAAGTAGTAATAATATATAGCGAAGTAGATATTATTAAGCTATATACATAAACTATATAATAAGGTTAAGACATTGTATAAGGAGAGAAGGTAAGGAAATAGGAAGAAAGGGTATATATTGTTAGTTTAGTTACTTAGTTAATATATGCATAAAGTAGAATAGGATTTAAGTAGAGCTCCTGGCAGAACTTGGCAGGATTTAGTGGACTTGGCAGAGCATAGCAAAATGCAGCAGATTGCCGTAGATTGCCAGCAGATTGCCATTAGATTGTTATTTTGCGGTCAGTCTTTTCTTGCTATATCGGTGGAAATAGGTAGATATAGGTGGACGTGTATAAGGAATCATGGAGGTGTCCTATAATAACAACCTTATTAATATAACTCTATTATAATAGTATAATTTAGAAGAAAGGAAACACGCGTATATGCCATTTAGCTATTACTTTCTTATAAGAAAAACTAATTACACGGCTAGGGAAGGTAATTAAGACGTCAATTATAGATGTATATAGGTTAAATTAGACCTAAATAATACTATGGTATTAAAGAATAATGTTATAGACGTTCTTAACAACCATATAATAGCTAGAGGCGCTATTGCGAAGTATCTCTCCTATTTACTAGATAGTAGAACTACGCTAAAATATAGTATAAAACCATTAGATTTAAAAGCAGATGCATTAAATCTTAAGAAATAAGTCTCTTTAACTAACTAATTAATACCTTAACTATATCTAATAGCCTAAGGGTAAATATAGAAGTAATACGGAAGTAATATATTAGTAATGTAGGGGATTATAAGAAAGGACTATAGACTATATCTTAATAGTTAAAAACAACGGCAAGCTAAGGCTCTATACGTTAAATCCTATACTAAAAGGTTCTATAGAACTATATTAGAATACTAAATTGCCTATAATATTTATAATTAATTATAAATTGGTATAAAGGCTTAGAAATAGAGTTGTATAAAAATCCCTATATTAGCCTAGGTAGTTACCAGTATGCTTTTAATAGGCCTTTAATAGGTCTTCTAGTAATCCTTACATCTTTTCTCTAGTTATATTATTTCCTTATTAAGGTTTTTTAGAAGTTTAAAGTAGGGGTTAGATAGATAGATAATATACAGCGGCATACCAATATCTCTTTAATATCTCTCTAAACCCCTTCTGGGACAAGCCCTTATAATCTCCCTATCGTAAGGTAATAGCAATTAGGGGCCGACTATAAGAAAAGGGGGGGGGGGGGGTGGTAATATAAGGGATATTATTGCGGACACCTTAG